>PJEL010003490.1_pt1 | contig 13404 bp, 11 predicted proteins | sample 1853271 | NCBI WGS metagenome assembly PJEL01 (sample SAMN08108733, study PRJNA415343) | Invertebrate metagenome, whole genome shotgun sequencing project. | host: Globobulimina | place: Sweden: Gullmar Fjord | collected 2015-08 | reverse complement strand
ATGGAGGAAATACAGAGCGTTGTGGGTGAAACCGGAAGCTCTCTTGCACAAATAGCAGAACATGCTGATGGTTCCAACAAGCAAGTGCAAAATATTGTTAGTGCCATGGACGAGCATGTGAATGCGAGTAAAGAAGTAACAGCGGCAATCGATCAAATTGGTGGAGAATTATCCCGTTCGGAAAATGACGCCATAACGGCATCAGAAAATGCCTTCAAACTCTCTGAAATGGCGGAGACTATTCTTGGTAAATTGGGCGAATATAACCTTAGTGCACTTCATGAAGAAATTCGTGTGACAGCTGTGAATGCTGCTATTGAAATTGGAATGTTATTTGAGCGAGCTATTGACAGTAATGAAATAGCTCTTGAAGCACTGTTTGATAAAAACTATCAACAAATCCCAAACACAAACCCACTAAAGCATTCCACCCAATTTGATAAATATACGGATAAAGTGTTGCCGGACATTCAGGAACCCGTATTAGAGCGCTTGCCTCATGTACTGTATGCCGGAGCTGTGGATACAGCTGGTTATTTTCCGACACACAATAATCGCTATTCAAAACCACTTAGCGGTGACTATCAAACCGATTTGGTAAACAACCGAACAAAAAGAATTTTTAGTGATAGAACCGGTTCTCGGTGCGGTAGTCATACAGAAACCTTTCTCCTGCAAACCTATAAGCGAGATACAGGTGAAGTGCTTCATGACCTTTCTGCGCCTATCTACGTCAAAGGCAAGCATTGGGGTGGCTTCCGTATTGGGTATAAAGCGCACAGCCAATGAGTGAAGTATGTATTATTTAAAACAAAATTTAATCAGCGATCTTTGGGGTTCCTAATCCTCAGCTACAGGTTCGAGCCCTGGTATGTCTACCATATTATTCAGTTACTTACGGTCAATAATCGTTCTGCAAATTGGTTTGTGTTCTAATTTGTTGCCCATTTTATAGAGACAAAGATCAGGAGTATTGGTGTTGGACCCACTCCTTGATTTTTCTCATGGCCTCTTCCTGAGTGACTCGACTCTCCCAACCGAGTTCCGACTTTGCGGCCTGGCAGTTCACTTCGTTGTTCAAGCCCATCACTCCTGCAGCCAGGCGTGTCAATGGGGGTCTAATGCCAAATGGCGTCAAGATCTTCTCAAGGATACCGCCGATGATCCAGACCGTCTTATAGGATAAATTTCCCTTCGGTTTTTTCCCAATCCATCCACTCAGGGTTTCCAGATATTCGCCCCAGGTAATGGGGAAATCATCCCTGAGATGATAGATTTTTCCGTTCGCTATCTCCGCTTCAGCAGCCAGGATAGTGCCATCGACCAGATTGTCAATATAGACAAAAGCGCCCGGACACTGGCCACCGGCAATCAAGGGAACGCTGCCCCGCTTGAATGCATCCAGTACATCACGCACCCAAACGCTCCCCGGGCCAAATACATTCGCAGGGCGAATAATGGTATATTCCATTGTATTCTTATTACAGAACGCCTTGACGAGGTCTTCAGCCATGATTTTGGTATCACAGTATGGTATGCCACACTTTAACCTTTCGGCGCTCTCATCAAGCCCAACAATGGCCCTGTTGAGTCCCAGCGCTGCGATTGAAGAATAATACACAAAGCGGGCGGTTTTTCCAGCGCATTCTGCCAGCAGATTTTGGGTACCATCAACCATGATTTCTTTAAATTGTTTGAGTGATCCCCAATCTGATGTGCGGGTGGCAAGATGAAATACCAGATTCATATCCTCTGCCACACTCTGGAGCGTTGCCGATTCAGTCAGATCGCCTCGAAAAATCTCGACCCCAAGTTTTTCCAGTTTGGAACTGTCTTCTTGAGGCAATAGCAGCCCCCGGACAGTGTAACCTTTCTTAACCAGGGCTTCTGCCAGGTGAAATCCGATGAAACCTGCTGCTCCGGTGACAAGTGCTTTCAATTCTCCCTCCTGTTGTTATGCTTCAGCGAATGATAAAATTCAGGTAGACAGGCAGCCTATTATAGCGCCCTGTTTGAGCTCTGTTGATTGCAGCCGATTTTGATACTAAAAATCCGACAGAACCTGGTAGAATGTCACTGTCGCAGCGCTGGTAACAGTCGAATCGGTCAGAACGTTAATACAGGCCGGTTTTCCGGAATCTACCGCCCTTTGCAGTGCGGGGATAATGTCCTCATCTTTCGTCACCAGCTCCCCATATCCACCCAGTCCTTCAATCACTTTTTCATAGTTCCGAACTCCCAGCTCGGCGCAGGTGGTTCTATCAGCTCCAATACTCATTGCCTGGGAGTGCTTGATCATTCCCCAGCTGCAGTCATTGTTCACCACGCAAATGATAGGGATGTTATGACGAACAGCCGTATCAAACTCCATAGCGTTGAATCCGAAAGAACCGTCTCCATTCAAGAGAACGACCGGTTTATCCGGATTGGCCAGTTTGGCAGACAGTGCAAAAGGGATTCCGGTTCCCAAACACCCCAGAAGAGCTCCGGCAGGGGCAAGTACACCGGCCCTGTTGTTTGACAGAAATCCGGTTGCTCCGTAATAGGACGTATCCCCGCCATCCGAAACATAATAAGCGTCAGGACCGAAGTGCTTCAATACCTGTGAGACCAGTCGCACGGGATGAATGGGGTCGGAAGCAGTTTCTTTATTTTCCAGATCGCTCGTCAGAAAAGCATTGTAAGCATTTCTCAAATCACGATTCCACTCTGCATGTTCTTGTTTTTCGATTTGGGGAAGCAGTTGTTTTAGTACCTGGTCAACATCACCAACCAGCGCGACATCTGACGCTCGATTTCTGTCGATTTCGCGTGGTTCAATATCGATACGGACGAGCTTGGCATCCGGAAAGAACTGCCCGGCCTGCAGTATCCAGTTAAATCGAATCCCGGCTGCTACAATGACATCGGCCTGGGGAAGCGCTGACATAAAACCCAACAGTCCGCCATCAGCAATACTCAACGGGTGGTTGTCGGGCAGTACCCCCCGGCCATTATTGAGTAATCCACAAGGCATCCCGCTGCTCTCAATAAAATCTTTCAAACTTTCAGCACAATCGCTCAACGCAACTCCGGTGCCGCCTATAAAAACCGGCTTTTTGGCACTGTTGATTAGTTTTGCCGCTTCTTCGATATTGTTGGGTGCGGCATTGGAAAATGCATCCTGCCTCCTGGCGTTTGGAATTATAATGCTATCCAGCTCAGTTTTGATATTCAAAATGTCCGGCGGTAATTCTAGAAACACCGGACCCGGTCGTCCAAGGGTTGCCTCCCTGAAGGCGATGGACAGGTACTCCGGAATACGTTTGATATCGTAACATGTCGCCTGCCACTTGGTTACGGGTTTCACCATATCGATCTGGTTCAGTTCCTGAAGCGCTCCGGTTAGATCGTCACGGACGGGATGCCGCCCACCGAGAACAACGAGAGGGACATTGTCAAGATATGCATTGGCAATCCCGGTCAGCGCATTGGTAAATCCCGGACCGGCAGTTACCAGGCACACTCCCGGTTCCTGACGATATATTGACCAGGCATGTGCCATCATTGCCGCTGCCTGCTCGTGCCGGACATCCACGGTTTTGATCTGATATTCCGTAAATCCATCCAGAAGCGCTTCAATGTGTCCTCCTGAAAGGGTGAAAACGATACTGATGTTTTCAACTTCCTTCATGAATTTAGCCGCTAAGTGACCACCTGAAATTTCTGTCATTTGTCTCTCCGTGCGAGTTTGTGTAGTGTGTTCGTTCATGTTTTTAATCTAATGACTGCAATGCAGCTGGAATCCTTTTCTCAGAGGACTAATTTCATACCATCCTCAAACCACTGTGCGTGAACGCTCTGGCCTAGAACCTTCAACTGCTTAGCTGCGGCAGCCTTGAAAGATGCATCCTTACTTTTGTCCATCAACACCGAAAATCCGGTCGCAGCATCACACCAAACCAGTGCCACATCAAAATCCTTCTGGTCACCGGATAGGGAAGTCACGGCCCCGCGGTCAAAAACAAAAAGCCTTCCCCGTTTTCCGTCTGCAGTCTTTATGAGTATTCGGGCTCTCGTATTGCGAATGTAATGCTTGAATGCCTGATTTCTTTTTGCTGCACTCTTCAATAAGAAATGCATAGCAAAAAGAAGTAGTGAAAATTTCATAGTGTTCTCCTCGCACGTTTTAGTATCAATTATTTAAACATCATCACAGTCTTGACTGCCTTATGTTTGCCTTTTGCCAGATTCACTCGGATCAAGTCGGAATAGTTTTTCAGTTCGAACCGGTGCGTCACCAACTTTTCTGCCTCTATTTTTCCCTGCTGTATCAGCTCCAACCCTATATCGAAAACATGTCTTTTTTCTCCCTGATACTCTACAATTCCATATCCATAAACACCTTTCACATTTTGAAGTTTCAGCCACAGGGGTGTTAAATCGAGCTTGGTCTCACCACCGATACCAACAACGCTGAGAGTACCGAACGCTGCTAAAATACGCATTGCCAGATTCAATGTCGATGAATTGCCCACCGTATCATAGATCCGGTTAAATCCCCCCATCAGTATCTCCATACCGAGCATTGGTTTGTAGCTGGTGCCTGAGGTTATAGTTGCACTGTCGCGGAATACGTCACCGTGCGGGATGATCTGATCGGCTCCTACATCAAGAGCCAGGCTTGAAGCAAACGCTGATGGTTCAATGGCAGAAATGTGGCAGTCTGGTACCAAGGCCTTCACAGACTGAATAATCAGATTGCCAATCACGCCGCCCCCGATAATAAGGATCTTATCTCCGGGACTTGGATAATTGTCAAAAACAGCCTGTATGGCAACAGCCAGAGGTTCTATCATAACAGCTGCTTCAAGCGATACTGTCGACGGAACTTCATGGAGCTGGCTCTTATGAGCAACCAATCGTGGGGCAAACCCTCCGCTTACTGAGCTGTTGATACCCAAAAACATGCCAGGGCCCAGGGTGCCTTTCGCGGTGTTTTCACAATTACACAGTCGACCTGACTGACAGCTGCGACACGGCGGCGATATGCGCCTAACCTCACAGCCCAGAAATGGATTAACCACTACAATGTCACCCTTTTTGAATCCCTCCACCTTCGAACCTGGCTCAATGACTTCCGCGACGATTTCATGACCCGGCACACAGGGAAAGGATGTAAAGGGCGATGCTGTCGGTGAGTCATGTAGTAGCATCAGATTCAGATCGCTCCCGCAAAACCCACAGTATATCGTTCTTAACTTAACCCAATCATCATCAATCAAAGATGGCTCCGGGATATCAACCGGACTTATGGTTTTCGCTGGTCCTCTGTAAAAAACGCCATTCCCGAATACGGCTCGCAAGCCTTTGGCCGCAATAAACCTGGGTACAGTGACATTGAATTGAAGAGCTTCCATTTTTATTCCTTTTGATAAATAAAATTGTGAATGGTCCTGGTTCAGCTCGAACCAAACATGAATCATAGTTCATATTTTGTTCGGCTTGACAATACGAACCAAAGTTCACATTGTCAATAATAAAATCGTTTTATTTTAACAATAAATTATAAGATATAATACGAACCTTTATTCATGTTATAGTTGACACACTATTTACTGCCTTGTATTTTTATTAAAACAGGAATTAAAAGGAACAACATGCAGAATATCAGAGTACCCAGGCAGAAACGAAGTATTGAGACAAGACAGCGGATTATGAAATCCGCATTTCAACTCTTTGCTCAGAAAGGTATCCACGGCACTAACTCAAAGGAGATAGTCAAACAGGCAGGTGTTTCCATCGGGAGTTTTTATTCATATTTTGAGAATAAAAAAACGCTGCTTTTGGAGATGCTTGAAGAATATCTTGATCAGGTGTTTACGAGCATCTGGGGACCGATGACGGGCGTCTCTTTCGAAAGCATCCGTCTGGAAGAGGTTCGTTTGCTTATCGAGAACTCCTTCTGTGCGTATGAAATCGCTCCCGAGTTTCACCGTCAGACCCATGCGCTCCGATATTCGGATCCGGATATCAATCGTATTTTTGAGCGGGAGCGTAATCGTGAAGCGGCACAGATTCAGAACATTCTGAAGAGTAATTTGGACCTGGAAAATCGTGAGGATTTGTTTGCCACGGCTGTTCTCATGCACAACCTCGTCGAAAGTGCCATTCACACTTTCAAGTTCCTGGGGCCGAAAGTCGAAAAGAAAGATTTGATCCAGCAGCTGTCGCTCATAATTATGAGCTATGTCCAGGTGTACGAAAGTCAGGATTATAAAGATCACCGTGAATCGAATGTATAACAGCTACAGTCTATACTTCACTACTCAAGAATATAGGATAGTTTTTAGCCAAACTCCCACTTATCCTCCTCAAGATGCTGTTCTACAATACTATTTTAACAATCAATGTAGTCGATCACGTCGTTTTATTCGAGCTAAATTAGAGTAGTATCTTAACCTCAGCGATTACCTTACTCTTTGCGCCTCAAATATGTTTAGCTGAGGCGCTGCTACTGCTAATGATGATAACGCTTTAGCAAATTGCTGTGATTCATGCACAGAAAAATGCGTCATCAATGCCTCATGGTTGCTCCATTGCTCGTAGAAAAATAATACAGAAGGGTTTTCTGCATCCGTATTGACCGCATGGGATATGCACCCCTCTTCTAGTCTTGAACGGCGAACATGCTCAATTGATACCTGCAATGCAGCATCAATTTTTCCCGACTTTATTTGCACACTTCCAGTTACGATAATCATGGTTGATTCTTAAAAAATTGTTTTTAGCACACAATTGGCTTAAGGTTTTTAATCGAAGAGATCGGGAATTACCTATCAGAAACCGATCAGAAAGGTGGTTGACCTGTATGCAAAGCATTATGTACAGAATCAAGAGATATATTTAGATTTTTCCAAGAAGTTGCTCAGAACCATATCAATTTTTAGATATACAAAACCAATATCTGAAACTACCGTTTGAGCAGCTCTTCGGCGATCAGCAGACGTCGGACTTCGGACGTTCCAGCACCGATTTCATACAGTTTGGCATCTCGAAACAAGCGGTTGACTGCATATTCATGTGTATAACCATAACCTCCGTGGATTTGTACCGCTTCATTAACGGCCCGGGAGGCCGCTTCAGCAGAGAAAAGAATGCCCGCTGCTGCCAGCTTATGCAGTTCGGTACCTTTGCCACCCCGTTCTGATTTTTCAGAAAGTGCCGCAGCTCGGTAGACAAGTCCTCTGGCGGCTTCCAACTCAGTATACATATTTGCCAGTTTGGCTTTAATCAACTGAAAGCTGCTGATCGGTTGACCGAACTGATGTCTTTTTTTAGAGTAATCCAGGGCGATCTCCAGGGCAGCGCCATGGATTCCGAGGCTGATACCAGCCACCACCACCCGTTCCACATCAAGACCGTTCATCATTACCCGGATCCCCTGGTTGACCTCACCAACCACATTATCAAGCGGCACCCGACAGTCAGAAAAGACCAGTTCGCCGGTACTGGAACCCCGGTTACCCATTTTATCAATTTTACCCGCAACCGAGAAACCAGGAGTCCCTTTTTCGACCAGAAAGGCGGTTATACCTCTTGATCCTCTTTCCATATCCGTTTTTGTATACACAAGCGCCAGATCTGCTTCCGGGGCATTGGTAATGAACATTTTGCTGCCATTCAGAATATAGCTGTCACCATCGCGAATTGCCTCGGTTGAAATTCCGACAGCATCAGACCCTGCATTTGGTTCTGTAAGTCCCAGACAGCCGATCAACTTTCCGTCACCCAATCCAGGCAGATACTTTTGTTTTTGTGTTTCATTTCCGTTGTGTTCCAGATTATGCATGCATAAATTGGAGTGGGCCGCCACAGACAAGGCGAGGCCCGGACAGACTTTCGCCATCTCTTCCATCATCAAAGTGAAAGTCAGAATATCATACGCAAATCCGCCATAGGCTTCTGACATGTTCAAGCCCAGAAATCCCAGTTCACCCATCTGTTGCCAAACGTTTGCAGGAAATTTATCATCTTTATCAATCTGCTCTGCAACAGGTAAAATCTCTTTTCGCATGAACTCCCGTACGTTCTTCTGAATCATCTTCTGTTCGCGAGTTAACTCAAATTCCATATTCCAATCCCCTAATATTTATATTCGCAAGACACATGTCTCTCCGCATAATACTATAATCCTACAATTACAATCAGTTGATCTTCCCACCAAAAACAGATTAATTTCCAGTTTACCGACAGGAAATCGGCTCTTTTTTTGCCTCAATTGGATATTGATGCCCCGCAAGGATGACATTTTTCATGAGGCCAACTCCTAAATTCTACCCCGATTTTTAACTTCCCTCAGCTTGTTGGCATTAACTTGTTCAGCGGCAGCCAGGCTGGTTTCCAGATGGACCTCTTTTTCAAGCAGCAATCCCTGCGCGAGGTTTTCCAGGTATCCATCATTCAGCAATTTGTGATAGTTACTGACCATTGTTTTGTCATTGGCAGTAATCTCTTTGGCCAGAGTTCTGCAGGCTGGGATAAGATCATCTTCAACCACGATTCGGTTTACGAGCCCCCAGGCCTCCGCCTGTTTGGCATTGATTGTCTTGCCTGTCAGCGACATTTCCCTGGCACGATTAATCCCAATCATACGGGACAGTTTCTGGCTGAGTCCAGCTCCAGGAATTATCCCAACCCTGACGTGTGTATCAGCAAACCCGGCGCTTTCAGTAGCCAAAATCATGTCGCAGTTCAACGCGATTTCAAAACCGCCTGTTATAGCAGCTCCATTGACAGCACCGATGATTGGCTTGTCAAAGCTCTCGATGGTGGGAAAAAATTCAAACGTTGCTTGGCTTAGCCTTGATTCCGAAAACGATCCATTCATCGCCGCCAATTCCTTAAAATCCAGACCCACAGTAAACGCCCGGCCGATCCCCCCCAGTATTACAACCTCAATTTCCGAATCTCTTTTCAACTCGTCAAATGCTTCCTTTAATGTGAAAAGAAGTTCCGAAGAAAGTGCATTCAGAACATGGGGTCTGTTCATCATCAGGGTTGCGATTCCTTCGCTCTTCTCGACCAATAGGACGGGTTCACTCATATATTACTCCATAGTAAATGCGGATAGCCTTGTACGGTGCAGCCGTATTATCATTTTTTAGAAACTATTCAGCAGATTGCTTGAGCCAAGGGGGTTATAGTTCTCTTGGTGATATGCATACTGAACTGTTAGTTTATAATTGTGAGGGGATAACTTGTTTCCTAAGACACCCTATCATCCCGAATTCACTCTGAAAATATGAAAGCCTGTCTTCCCGCATACTATTATCATAAATATCAATAGCAAACCAAGATAACCCGTTTTACCTGCCTTACTCCTGGTGGGATAGAGGTGCATACACCGCATGGGATTTACCACTAAAACCAGTATCAACTTACCTTGCAGACCATTTTTGCCCTTTCACTGACTCCAGTTGGCTTTTATTTCTTCAAATACTTCAGAGGATCCACATTTTGGTCATTCACAAGCAGGTTTTCTTTCTTCAAATACTTCATGGGATTCACATATTGGTCATTCACAAGCAGTTCATAATGGAGGTGAGGTCCAGAGCTTCTTCCTGAATTCCCGACCCTTGCGATCAGGTCCCCCCGTTTGACGATCGTTCCCGCATAAACATAAGTCCTTTCCAGATGTCCATATCGCGTGACAGTGTTGTACCCATGATCTATGACTAGAAAAAGTCCCATGTCTTCTTCCATCCTGACGTTATCTACAATCCCATCAGCCGGAGAGATGATCGGGGTCCCCTCTCTATTAGAGATATCAATACCGTTGTGATGGCTTACCTTACCTGTAAAAGGATTTTTTCGGTTACCAAATAAACTTGCCAAATATCCTTCGACTGGAAAAATAGAAGGAAGTACCTGCTTTTGCACTTTCTTCGCAGCAGCGGTCTCCATTTTTCCACCAAGTGTTTGTTCCGAAGATATCACGGAAACTGGTTTCTTCTTATTCTCGGCAAACAAGCTCCCATTAACAATATAAGCAAAAGAAAAAGCCATCATGACGATGGGAATGATTAAAATTACTGATTTCAAACCAGAAAACCTATTTTTTTTCGGTAGTGACATCATTTTAATCCTCCATATCAAACGATTATTTGGAAACAATCCGATTACTGGTCTTTTCAAAATACTGGAAACCGCAATCAAATTGGAATTTAAATCCGCAATCGACTGGTTAAATCTGATCAAACAATTGCAGTAATGGTCCAATGAAACATCATTTTGATTGAGCAAAGCTTCATCGCAGGCATTCTCCTGCAACGCTTCGAATGTCTTCCCCCAGAAGAAAACAAATGGATTAATACAAAACAGAAGTTTCATAACCTCCAAAAAGAGGAGCCACACAGTATCCCAATGACGATGATGGGTCCCCTCATGTTTTATTGCCAGTTTTAGATCTTCTGGATTGGTGAGTAACGAAGTTGGAATAACAATATGAAATCTACCTAAAGCGAGAGTTGAAAAGGGAATGCAAATACGTTCCGAGATCACGATATGTATTTTTCCAATTTTTTTCCATTGATACCCATCCCTGATAAGCCGGGAGAGCTTTCTGAAAGATCTGCTAAGAAGCAGTAATCTTCCAGCAATCAGAGTTAAAAAAACAAATGGGAAATAAAAGGTGATCGACTCTCCATAAGTCAGAACCCGATTACCTATGTTATTAACATCTAGCAACAGTTCAGAACCTTTGAATGCAGTTTGTATCAGGTTATCCTTCAAAACAAAAATTCCATCATTTATTGGGATCACAAGTTCAAAGGGGTCTTGTGGCGTTTCAAAAAAACCAACAACTGGAAGGACCAATATGAATAAAAACAAATACCGGGTCGTTCGTAAATTGGATTTATGTGTCGGGCCAAACTGATATTTCCTTAATATGATATGTGATATAATTAACACGCACCAAACCGAGATCAGCAAAATATTTGCAATCACATACCATTTTAGGATTGGAGAAATTTCACTCATTTTTCCTACCTTTATTGATGATTTTGGTTATCTGCTCCAGTTCTTTTTGATCTAATGGGCGACTGTTCACCAATCGGGCCACCATTGACGCAGGGTCGTTGTTAAACACATGCTTAAGTGCATGCTGAAGTGACAAGGACTCATAAGTGGATTTTTCGAGAATTGGTATGTACAAATGTGCTCGTCCCTGTTTTTCGCTCTTCACAATTTTTTTTTGTTCCAAAATACGCAAGATTGTTGCTGCGGAAGTGTATGCAAGTTTTCTGTCGTCGGCCAAGTAAAGAAGGACATCTTTCACAGTCCCTCTGTCGATTCTCCAGAGGATGTTCATCAGTTCCAATTCAACTTCCGTCAATAAACGGATATCTGATTTTCCAATTTTTTTTGCCATTGGCTTATGTTTGTTTATTAATTGATTACAACGGTTTGTTTTGTGTTCTTTTCCACCCCATAAAATTTGGAAATAACGTCTTAAAGTTTCTGTGTCATTCAAACTACTGTTCAACCGATTGTGAATTTCGTTTTCACTATCTACTAACACATTAGTAGATGTCAACTAAAACTTTAGTATTTAATTAAATTTTCATAAATTGCTTTAAATTACATCAATATTTAATCTTCAAAATGAAAACGATAGCTCAAATAGTGGTCAGATAGTCACAAGATCTCTGTTACAGGTCGTAAATTTGGTGATATTTTGCATATTGCCTTAAAAAAAATGGCCTGCTAGTCTAAACAATAGTTTACAACATAAACATTAGCTTACTGAGGGCAAATGACAGAACGGGAAAAACATATTCTGGGATTGCTGAAGAAAGATCCGTTGATATCGCAGAGAGAATTGGCCTTAAAACTTGGGATACAGAGATCTTCTGTGGCTGTCCATATCGCCAACCTGACTAAAAAGGGCTTTATAAAAGGAAAAGGTTATATCATTAATGAACAAGACTATGCAGTGGTGATTGGTGGTGCAAATATTGATATCACTGGGTTTACATCACAACCTCTGGTTAAGGCAGATTCTAATCCCGGTGCTGTGCGGATGTCATTAGGGGGTGTGGGGCGGAACATCGCAGAAAACCTTGTAAAATTGGGTATTACAACAAATTTTATTTCCGCTGTTGGCGATGATATTTTTGGGAAACGTATTATCAATGAATGTCAACAGGCTGGAATCGATACGTCACTGGTTGAAACAGTCCGCGCTACACCCAGTTCTGTTTATTTGTCTGTCTTAAATCACCAAGGTGATATGGAAATAGCTATTTCAGATATGGATGTTATTAACAAAGTTGATATTGAAAGACTGAAGCGACACCAGGCTTTGATAAGCAATTCGGCTGTTGCGGTTATTGATGCCAACTTGTCGATAGAATCCATCCGCTACCTGGCAGACACTTTTAAAGGGAAACTTTTTTTGGATACCGTATCGACGGCAAAAACACGTAAAATAAAAGAGGTTATTGACTCTTTTAAAGTGATCAAACCAAATCGAAAAGAAGCAGAGATCCTGTTGGACCGGAAAATTAAAAGCGTAAAAGACGCTAAAAATGCTGTGAAACGCTTTATTGAGAAAGGGATCGAAACAGTTGTGATCAGTCTCGGAAAAGAAGGCGTTGTCTATGGAAACAGGGATACAGTTCATTCTTTCAAGATGAAAAAAGTATCCAGCGTCAATGCAACAGGTGCTGGTGACGCTTTTATGGCCGTCTTGGTATATGGTCACCTAATGCAGGTTGATATTCATGAAACCATCAAAATGGCTTCAACGGCTTCATATCTTACATTACAAAACGAAAACACACTCAATCCGGAATTGTCTTTAGAAAATATCAGAAAAACACGATTGGAGTTAAAAATATGAACGGACCTTATTTGGATGTGTTGCCCGAAGTCCAGCAAGCGCTTGATGCAGGAGCACCTGTTGTCGCTTTGGAATCCACAATCATTTCCCATGGAATGCCATACCCCAAGAATTTGGAAACAGCCAGAAAAGTAGAACAAATTGTAAGAGATAATGGCTCTGTACCGGCAACGATTGCTATACTCGGTGGTAGACTCAAAGCCGGGTTAACAGCTGAAGAGTTGGAATTTTTAGCCCAGGCAGATGATGTAGCGAAAGTCAGCCGCAGGGATATTCCTTTTATTGTGTCAAATAAGCTGAATGGAGCCACAACGGTGGCTTCCACGATGATTATTGCCAATCTTGCCGGGATCAAGGTTTTTGTAACTGGTGGAATCGGTGGTGTTCATCGGGGAGCGAACAAAGATTTTGACATCTCAGCGGATCTGCTAGAGCTCGCTAAGACAAATGTTGCGGTTGTGTGTGCCGGAGTCAAATCGATTTTGGACATCGGATCAACACTGGAAGTTTTAGAAACC
>PJEL010003489.1_pt1 | contig 13409 bp, 7 predicted proteins | sample 1853271 | NCBI WGS metagenome assembly PJEL01 (sample SAMN08108733, study PRJNA415343) | Invertebrate metagenome, whole genome shotgun sequencing project. | host: Globobulimina | place: Sweden: Gullmar Fjord | collected 2015-08 | reverse complement strand
TGGATAAGATAAAATACAGACCACTGTGAAAAATTTGGAATAAAGGGGAAGAGAAAATACGGAAAAGGGGGGGGCGTGGCGTGCGTTAATTGGTTTGGTTACTTGTGAGGCTAATACAATGTATGTATTAGCCTCAATAGTTGAACCACGGACATGATTGTGACCTAGTTTTTTTTTGGTTGACATCTTTAGACCCCATGGACAAAGTGTCAAAGTTACTGCATCACCTCAAGTTCCGCTGCCAAGTACATATACTACTTGCAAGGTATTCATTCTACCCTATCACACTGCCCCATGTACTCCTTCTTGTAGTTGTTTATATCCCTTATCTGGTTCCTTAATGCTGGCTACGAGAGGTCATGAGTCATCTTATTCTGTTTGGTAGCAATATGATGGTGAGGGTAATGCGGAAAGTGTTTCCCTTGCATTCTCATGCCTACTGTAAGCAAGCAAGAAGGGCATCCATCCCACCTCACCCCACCCCCATAAATAGTTTATTTGCTCCAAGCGAGCTGAGGTGTTTCCCCTCAGCATGACCCTGACACGCAATGATGATTCTTTTAGATGGAAGCAGATGTGTCCGATGAAATCATCAAAGCAGCAAATCCCTCAGACGTGGTAAGCAGTAAAGTGACTGACTATATACCGCTGCCGCCTGTCTTTGTCTAGATTATGCTGGCTGCCTGATTAAAAACAGAAAATTCTTATCATCTTATCTTAATTGAAGGTGAGGTTGGAAATTGTGGTTGGAAATTCGCGAAATTCAACAGTAACTGCACTGAGACACTGGAGTGTCAAAACACTCAAGAAACGGATCAAAGCAGTACACGATATGGCTTCAGATGCTTTTAGCCGAAGGTGAGCTTAAAACTCTATACGCGTATAGGATAGGAATGGATCTACTTTTACATTTCATTTCATTTCATTTTATTCATCCGCAACTGTGTTTTAAGTTTATTGTTTTTGTGAGAAATTATCTAAACGTGTCTGTCAATCATCAGGGTGCTGTTACCTGGCTCTGAACTTGCCATTACTCATTTACTCGCGAACCTTCCGCCTCTTGAGGACGAATACCAGCTTAAGAATCTTCCTGAGGGATGGGAGGTAACACGATGGCTGATATTATATTCCACACGCACCGCGAATGCGTGCTGCACTGATGCTTAGCTTAACTTGCACTTGCAGGATCGGATTTATGAGGCTGTTCCAAGAAGAGCGGCGCAGTAGCTTAGAACATGGCAGCAGATATCATTTCTATTTAAGTAAGGTGGTTCCATGTGTTCCATGTGCATGAAAAGGAAGGTGTGGAAGACTGAACCCCTTGCCCAGAACTACTTACTCCCCCATGTATAGTATATTTGTTCATATTTTGCTTTGCCATTACATCTGGCTTAGCTTATTCAAGGATTCAGTAATAGTAAAATATCATATTTAGCCATGCAGTTTAATAATTTAGTAAAGGATGGGAGTAAATATAAGCAATATAATGGGGCGTGTGTAAATGCTATCCGCCGCCGTTGTGCCTTACTATCTTGAGCTGCTTATATCATTCTGCGTGGGAGTTGGTTTTAAGGTTCAATCCGAACAACTTACAACTTGTGGTTGGTAACCTGTGTGCTAACGTATCGCAGACTCGTCACCACGACTACAATCCGTGAAGTTCTGGTTGGTTACCAGGGCTCAGTATCCTCCTGGATGGCCCTAATTCAGACTCAACTCGACAACCTGCGGATCAGATACTGGTACTGCTACTTAACTGATTATATAACAATCGTGTAATTCTTCCCTGTACCTGCTTGGTGAATTATTGGATAGCAAGATGGTGAAGAAGTTGGTATGATTTTTCATTCTCCCTCATCCATCAAGTTATAAAGCAGCATTGCTGCATTTTGCAGAATAAGATGGCAAATTCAATTGTAAAATGGGAGTGAAAATATCAAAAACACGATGTGCGACAATGACAATGGAAATGAAGGAACTGCTGCTGCTGGGACTGCATGTGCCCTAATACAAGGTTCGTTGCTAACCTGAAAACAATGGGAAGAGAGTTAGAACAGCGTGCGCGAGGTCAATAAACCAGCTGGCAATAGAGTAACAAGTTAAGCAAACTGCTGTCACCACAAGCTAGTGCAAGGAGAGAAGAACGCTAGCTATCCTAGAACCACAAGATGGAAATTTTCCATTGAGTGCTGTGTATATGAACTTTATGCCTGTGTAATTGTGGTAAGCAGGGTTGTTGACGGTGATGATTCCTACGTTCCTATGGTGAACAAGTGTGAGGATAGGATATTCAGGGCTCCAATTTCGCGTGGTGTCCTCTGCACTTGCTAAAGGAAATGAGGCAAAAGCAAATGAAAACAGCACAGCAGTACAGTATTTAGTAATAATTTACAACATTAAACATCAATCAATGACAGAAGAGGAGATAGTGCGTGCGTGCGCTGTTTCCAAAAAATGAGGAACCAAGCAGGTGGTTCGTGTAGTGCACATGGCATAGGATCCAGAGTCCATTATGAATGAAATGCCATAGGAACGTACGCGGTTAACGGCACTCCCAACAATGACAGTCTAGAAAATTAGTCGTCCCAACCTCCTTGAAAACATTTAACGACGACGCCGTGGCTGATATTTTTGTGGTGTGTACTACCCCACCCTATCAAGATCTACACCCATGTAGTTTACAGCTCAGCTCAGCTCATGATACATACACAACTCCATAGTAGCCCACCAAGTTAGTAAACCATGGTGCCACCAATCATAGCAGCTAGTGAACAGCAGCACTCCTAGTTGCATTGCAGAAGAAGAAGAATCCTTATCATTCCAGGAACTGAACATTTTCTCATGCAGAATATAATACATTGGTAGATTGGCACTCTCCTCATGTTGTTTTCAGTCAGGTTTAGATGAATACCATACCACTAGACAGAGTAGTTCACCACCTGAATTTTGGCCATGCTTCTATTTTCAGCTTTGGGCCAATGTTGTTAACAGTGTGTGCTCAGTCACGTGGGATCTCTCAACACTTCTCTGCTTGTTTCCGATAATATCAATGGTGTGTCTTACCCTCTTGGCCTTCTCCCAAATCATAGAGATCCATCGTGAGAGGAGAGACGTAGATGGGAACATGTCTCAGTATATTTATAAGTGGCAGCAGTGCAAGGGTAGATTTATCCTTCTGACCCCAGTTGTTCATCCTGTGATGTGAGGCGTATTCCAGTCCAAGAGGGGCCACTTTCAGCATTATCAACCTGCAACCCCCAGAATGTATTATTGCTAGGTAAGTGTAGCTGATGGGAAGGATATACAGCTCAAGCAGGTAAAGTATAAACCCAACACGGCTGTTGTACCAGTACCAACCTCGTGCTGCAGTTTGTTAAGCTCAGCTAGCGCCCCCTGCCAGTCCACGAACGGGTCGATCTCGATTGCAGCCTACAATTCAGATGGCAGGGCTAGTGTCAGAGTGGAGGATGCAACAGCATTGTGAAAATGACCTGGCACATAGCTACCTTCTTTGGCTTAGCAAAGGGGTCCAGTTCTCCAGATAGTACGCCTACTCGAATATAACCCAAAATTAAGGACAGGATAGCATGTAACTTGAAAGATTATAGAGTGTTCTCGACTTCAAAAAAACTTAATTACCCAGAGTCGTGCGTCCTGCTAGAAGAGCCAGTCCGAGGGCAGTAACACCAAAAAACCCTGTAGCTAGGCTGCCAAGGCTAACAACAACCTTAAGTCATTTGTGAAGGAAACGGCAGTCATTATTAAGGCAGAAAGACTATCTCACAGATATAAGTGGTTTGTAGATGTTTGCATTTATGCAGCATGTGTAAAAGGCTAGGTCAGGCTGAATGTTGTGCCGATCGAGGGTTAACATACTATAAACCATCACATTTCACATTACACACAAGAGGTGTAAAAACATGCGCCTGAACCCTTCATCAGAGTGAGGTAAGAGTGAGATTGCACCAACGCACAAGCAATTTACGTCACCACATTGAGCATTGGGCTACAGTTAGTGTACTAGCAGAGCCACTAGGCATGCATGCAGCAAGTTTCAGGTGGGTTTGGGCTGGCTTGAGGTTCGAGGTGATGGGGAAGCAATCCTAGAGAGTTGAAGATTTCCCCTGTTTCCAACCTGTTTAACCAACACAGAAAGTCTTTGAACAACAGCGATGTCTGTGTGCATTTGCTGGCTCCGTGCACTGTATGCTTTTTAGAGTGAAGGAAAAAATAAAGTTGAAGAAGGGGGAGCAGCAGAACAAACGTAAGCAAGAAAGTAGGGGAGATAGAAGCAAATAAGGGATGAGACACGGGGGATACAAATAACAGAAGAACATGAAGAAGCACTTGAAGGTTTAACACACAACCATGTGCGCATCAGGGCTGTATGCAAGAGCCTAGTAGGTGTAAAGACATTAAGGAAGGGTTTAAGATCGCGCGCGCTTGCTACGTACTTACCCAATGTTAGCACACTTGTGATCTTCCAGCTAAGTACAGTCATAACAGCAGCCACTGTGGCTCCCAATAGAGCCATAAGGGGCTGAATACCTAAAATATGACTCATTAAGTTCAGGCTGGACTTCTTGTGTTGTGGTTGAGAATGGGAGACTTATTCTGGCGCCAAAGGCTAGCAATTATAAGGGCAGATGATTCAACATCACAACGAAGCTAGTTATCAGGATCACAATTGCATTAAATCACAGTTCATCACTCTCTCACCATCTAAAGTCTTTAAAATCTGAGGAGTAGGATCCATCCATTGCAGGATGATTGCATGGTTAGGGGATTAGAGAAGGAGTCAACCGGAAAACATTCAAGGGTAGATAGAAAATGGCAATAAATAATGCAGTGTAACACTAACCCACAATTCCAGTTGGGAAAGCCTGGAAATAATGATACAGTGCAACGGGAGCAGCCAATCCTAAATGCAAACAAACATCACCTCGCCCTTTTGCTCTAATGAACAAGTATCTCTCCCAATCCTTCTCGGTGAGCTTACAGGCGCTTGATTTTCTGCCTCTTCTAACTCGTTCAAGAGGCTACTGGCAATGCCACCTAATATTTCAAGTTAAAGGGTTGGAGTTTGCTATAGGACGGTGGAGCAAATGATAGCAAGAGGCCGGGGGGGTGATAAATGCTTGTGTCTTTTGTTTATATTACAAGAGACCAACGCCACAAGAGAGCTGCATTGAAAGCCGGCACACACACAAAACTATCTAACTTGTATCATCACCAGCTCCTGCTCCTCCTGTTGTCACTTTCGCTGGTCTATTCACTTCGACCCTCCCCTGGCCTCCTGCTGCAAATATCATTGCAGAACTCATTTCTCTACCCAATATGTTGTGAAGTTCAGCTACTACCGAAGGTGTTACCATTCCCTGGCTAAGCCCAAGCCCTTGGGGGGCGATGAGAACCCCCCATGAAGGCCATGCTCCCGACAGGATCGCCAAGAGCATCCAAAATTTCATATCCAATTGCACTATGGTTATGCTATTCGATTATAGTGCTTATAGATCAGCACAGGACCACTTCAGTCGCCAACGCCTCAGTCCTATGGGGGGGGTTAACGTGGGGAAATAGTGAAGAGGCGGTAAAACGGTCGCTTGGGCCGAGCGACCGTTTTGAATGGTGGTGTCAGTTGACACCACCATTCAAGAATTAAGCTTACGCGTAAGCTCAAGCTTAAGCTTAAGCTTAACTGAACTGTACTGTACTGACAGCGAACCACCTTAACTGACACTAAATGACACATTAACTGACAGCCTGCATTAAATGATGTATCGTTGGGGGTGTTTCCTGCTTGCATATTGTGATTCAAGGTTGTGCTTTGTTTTAGGGAGATAGGTGGTTTGGGGATTAGGATTAAGGTCTATGCCAAGTAGCAATGGTTCCCCCCCATCCAATGGGTGTACAGCCTCTGGGGAATTTAATGCTATATGAAGGGAATATAAGGAGGGACAAATGCCTACAAGGGCTTGGAACATTTCGTTTTCTGCTCTCCTCGCGGACTCAGTGTGAAGGAGAGGTACGTCATCCACCTCCATGTGTTCATGTTTCTAGAATATAAGAGGTGTGGTATTCATGGGCTGTACGGGTGAGGCGATTCTCGTTATATGGTTTTTGTGGTGTTTTGTATCGTTTACTCGCATAGGAGCCCAGAGCGGCATTAATTGAGGTTTTGGGCGGGGCTCAAGCAACCAATACATCTATTTGCACACACACTTAATTGTTGTGACATAAATACTTTAAAGTGTTCCAATTTACGACATTTCAATTGCATCCCTCCTCGTTAGTTACTGCTGATGGATGTATTACGAACGTGGCTGCCCACAAGAGATGTGTGGTGTGGTCTGGCTCTCTGCAGCAAGGTTTTGTATGTGTACTGCATGTCAGAGGACGTGTGCAAATCGCTCTACTTCCGAGAGGTCGATTCATACCTGCGCAATGGCTATACAGTGAAAACTTACGGCACGTGGAAAAACACACTAAACTCACTGCTATCGTCAAGTTGGGGAAAGCAGGAGGGCGGGCTATGGCGAGAGGAAAAGCATGCCAATGGCCCTTCAAAATTCTTTAGAATTCATGTGACGGGACTCTACAGTGATGTGCTATTTACGCCTCATCGTATTGCTCACGAGGAAATTTGTCCATCGATGTTGCGCGCCGAGACAATTGACCGGAAAGGAAGACCTTTTTTCTCTGCAGAGCAATTTAGAAATGAATATGAAATTCAGAGTCGCCCTGTGGTGATGGTTGGAGCTGTGAGTGAGTGGCCTGCCGTGCACAAGTGGAACAAAGAGTATCTGCGAGGGCCGATGGGAAAAACGAGGGTGCATGCAGGTGGACTGGAGTTTCTTTTATCGGACTACATTGACTATACCGAGATGTTCGCGGCTGAGTCTCAGCCGCTGTATATATTCGATCATCAACTGGGAACACGGGCACCTGAAATGATGAGTGACTTTTCCCCTCCTCTTTACTTTGGCTCTTTTTTCCCAGGGCACGAAAATGGGGAGGATGAGGGAGATCTGTTTTCGGTTTTGGGCCAAGATAATCGCCCACAGTACAGATGGATAATCATTGGCGCGAGAAGTAGTCAGAGCTTGTGGCATCAAGACCCAAATTGTACATCAGCATGGAATGCCTGCGTGGTCGGAAGCAAGAGGTGGATAATGCTACCTCCAAATATTACACCTCAAGGGGTGTACCTCAGTTCTGATGGGTGCAGTGTTGTGCAGCCAGCCACGCTCAAGGAGTGGTACAAAGAATTCTACAAAGAGTGTTTGCAATTAGGGGCATTGGAGGCAACAGTACGTGCTGGTGACGTCATGTTTGTTCCTTCTGGCTGGTGGCATGCTGTCCTCAATTTGGACGACTTTAATGTTGCCATCACTCAAAACTATGTAAATTGGACAAATATTCATAAGGTTTTGAATTTCCTATTGACCAAGCCCCACGACGTTTCTGGCATTTTAGACGAGCATCGTCAAACACTGGGGAGGCGCTTTGAGACTGCACTAAGAGAGAAGTATCCTTATCAGACTGCCCGGGCTCTTGATGGTGGTGGTGTCATCTCTGTTGATAATGGTGATAAAGAAACGGTAAAGGCAGAAGAGGATTTAGGAACTGGAGAATCGAGTAGAAGACGAAGCAGGAAGAACAACATTTTCCCTCCCTTCCCAGCGCCAAAAAGATTTTGTTTCGACTTTCATTGTACTGCACCGTTGCTGTAATGATTTGATTCTTTTTTTTTATGTAGCCATGCCACGAAGAAGTTCCGGTGTTCTCGAGTGGGGTCAGTAATGACTTTTATATCCGTTTTAAGGCGGAGTTGTTGATGAGAGGATGCCGTTGACCCCTTTCCCCCCTATCATCTGGTTAACCCAACCGTATTATGGTGCTTCACTTCCTTCCATTGGACGACTGCGGGTGTGAGTGTATAAGAGTGAAGTGCTGCAGATCTACACGTGTTGTATTGTAATACAACTGCAAAATTCGCTCCCCACATATCTTGGGTGTGGGGGGGCGCGCGGGCTCATGGCCTAATTGAAAATTGAAAGGCTAAATGGATGAAATTAAGTTGGATTAGACAACCCTCTATCTACTCTCAACCACCCACGAGGCCCACACAGGTATCCTATCGTTACGTTGAATCAATGTTATCCCACTTTTATTGGAAATTACAGAGAGTGAGAATAAGACACCCTCTAGTTCAAGCTCCTCAATGACTTGGATTAAATGGAATAATTTATCACCCCTGCAAAAATGGAAATACTCTAGCAAACAGCAGCTCATAACTCCTGCACAATGGAAACACCTCGACCATGGGTGCCCATAACCTATTTTTCATGTTGTCGTTAACGTGCACCCCAACAAAGCGTCACTATGTAGACGGCGCGTTTTTTTGAGACTTGACTCCCGTCTTTCCTCCTTGAGTTCATTGAGCGATGGCTCGATAGCCATTGGGTTCACACTTTTACCTCCCCTCACTTTATTCCTTATATCATCTTAACCCTGTGTGTCAACTAGGGGGGTGTAGAGCTTGGAGACGCAGCCGTTGAGAGGTTGTGTGCTGAAGCTTTCCGTTTCACTTCAGAAGTCACCTCTTTGTTCGCGGTCCACGTTTACGTGGAGACACTGTTGATATTCCAGTAGTAGAAGCAGCCAGAAGAATCGAATTGATACACAAAGACTCCCCTGGTTGGGGATGCTTGAACAGGGAGGCTTAAGCCATGTTGTCTAGGGATTGTGGCGATATTTCGAATCTTTTGGTGTATTGGACTGCTGTTTGCCTTGTAGGGATGGATGAGGCATTGCAGGAGGGGGATACTGACCGAGGAGGAAGGCTTTCAATTGTATTCTCGTGCACGGATCGCTTTCGTAAACCTTGACTCGATGTGATGGGCGCAACACGCAGTTCAGGGGTTTCACGATTTGTTTAACTAATACAGTTATGATGATAATTATGACCCTTTTCATTTGCTCGCGTTTCAAGTGAGGATGGAGGAGAATACGAGTGCAGCGCCCAATGGGGCCGTGTGGGATATCATCATTATTTCTGCTTTCTCTGTATTCCTCATGGCGCTCTTGAAGGTGCTACTGAAATACGTCGAAAGACAAGACAGCAAGGTCCAAGGATGCATCAGTAACATGAGAAAGATGATACGTGAGAAGCCCAGGTCCTTTCGCGAGGTCAACAGCTACAACTGGGACTATGTTATGGTATTCAAGGTTCAATATGATGACGACCAGCACTTCTCGGCCTACCAGAGGAAGTACAGCGTCAAGAAAATACTCAGCAGACTAGCCACAGGAGGAATAGAAACACGTATGTATTATTCATTGCAGAGGGATGCCATATACTGCAAGATTAGGTGCCCGCTGGACCGTCTGAGCCGCGAAGCTGACCGTATTGACTATAAGCTACTCCTAGACTCTACAGCGTTGAGGCGATCATGTCAATCTGGACGACCTGGCCTGTGGGGTTCGATTACAATTAGTGATGAGCACAATGTCAGCCGATTTGACCCGTACGACTTCATATATGCTCCGTATGTTTATAACTCACCGGAGACTGAAGGGTTGTACACCAAATACGACACTGGAGGAGGTAAAATCCATTTCCGTGGGGTAGATAGGCTAAAGCTCGAGTATAACATAATGACGGCAAAGCAAAGCGATGGCGGGTGCAACCTTGATATTGTGCGTCTTCTCAAGGAGAAATGTTTATTAGCATTTATTCCACTCCATGATATCGTGGAGAAGAGGAACCTTCAGCATATGTGGCTGATGTACAACCAGGCGCCGTGGAACCAACCGGTAGAGGACGTGAAGAACTATTTTGGGGAAAAGGTGGGTTTGTACTTTCTCTGGCTAGGTCACTACACCACTTGGCTTCTTCCTGCAAGCATAGTTGGAGTGGCGGCATGGCTCGATGTAGCCCTTAGGGGTGGCAACCCCAATACACCATCGATCGCAGCTTTTGCTGTATTTATCGGGCTGTGGTCTACGATGTTTACAGAGTTTTGGAAGCGAAAACAGTCTATGTATGCTATGAAATGGGGGATGACTGGGTTTGAGGAGGAGGAGCAGACCCGTCCGCAGTTCAAAGGTGAAATGTGTACTAGCCCTGTAAACGGGCAGCCAGTGGATTATTTCCCGAGGAAGAAAGCCAACATGCGGTTGCTAGTAAGTGGAATTGTGATCTGTTTCCTCATTCTAATCGTCATCGCAGCTGTATTTAGCATATTTTTGCTCAAGCACTACATGCACCAGAACCGAGATGACTGGACTGTGTTAGGAATTGATTTTTCAAACATCATTCCGTCTGTTGTAAACGCGATACAGATCATTATCATGAATAGCATTTATAGTGAGCTAGCCGTCCGTCTGAATGACTTGGAGAACCATCGCACTGATACAGCCTACGAAGACAACCTCATAGCTAAAACGTTTATGTTCCAGTTTGTTAACAGTTATGCATCTCTTATTTACATTGCATTTATCAAAAAATACGTCCCTGGTGAAACACTCTGCCCCAATTCCTGTATGGATGAATTATCAACCAATCTCGGTACCATATTTCTGTTGCGACTCACTCTCGGAAATATAATGGAGGTTGGAATCCCTTTGGCAAAGCTTAGACGAAAGGAGAAAGCGGAGATGTCAGGTTCCGATCCTCAGCGCGGCATGAGCGTGGCAGAGAGCGAGTTTATGCTGGAAACGTATGATGTCATGCTAGGTCCTTTTCGTGATTATGTGGAGATGGTAATCCAATTTGGTTATGCCACTCTTTTTGTGGCGGCCTACCCTCTCTCGTGCCTGATGGCATTCATTAATAACTATATTGAGCTACGTGTTGATGCTTGGAGGCTCCTTATGATATGCAAACGTCCTGAACCTCGAGGCTCGGAAGATATTGGCACTTGGTACACGATTTTGGAAATAATGAGCATTATTGCTGTAATTACGAACAGTGCTCTCATTGCTTTTACGAGCGACCTGTTCGATAATAGGTCCAATGCAGCACGGGTTGGTATTTTCTTGGTATTTGAACATGGTATGTGGGCCTTTAAGTTTGCTCTTGCTTTGCTGATCCCCGATGTTCCAACGGATGTAGACATTCAACTACAGAGACAGAAGTTTATTGTCTCAAAAGTGGTACATAATGCCCCTGACCAGGATGATGACGAGCTGGTGAAAGACCAAGGCAAACTGTCTGATCACGCTGTGTTTCAGACCGATGGCGATCCCTAAAAGCCAGGCCAGACAGTTTGATGATTTGATAACCCGCCATGACTGACTGAGACATTCTCCACACCCAAGATATATATATATATATATTCAACAATTCAAGGCAGCAAGGTGTAAGGTACCACCATTCAATGTTGGCAGCCATCCAGTTTTATGAGTTCACTCTGAACTCAAGTACGAAATGTAACCTCCTCTGAAGATAGAGGAAGTGGAGTAGTAGTGATGGAGATAAAGCAGTGTATATGGCTATAATAGTCCCACATATACTGAACAGCGCAATCCACTGACATATGATAGATAGGGAAGACACAGGTGTTGCGTGGAAGAATAGATAAATCAAAAGGCGTATGGGGGGCTGTGATGAATGGCAGATTCACTGTCAAATGATGTGATCTCGACTGGGGTTCAAGGGCCACGTAGTGTGTGAAGTACTCATTGTTGTTTTGTTACCTTAAGCAAATCCATACTGCAGATATAGACAGAAGCTTTGAGGCTGCAACAATACTACTATATTATAGTACAGTAGGGTTGATATTAATTATTATAAACTATTATTTCTGGGCAATTTTCAGTGCATACATTACGAACAGGAGGGGGCAATTACAATAGTCGTTCAAATTTTGAACGCTGTTTTCTGACATACAATCAAAGGCAGGTGTTCATCACACACGAAGCACGAAGGAAGTCTTGTTAAACTAGAGGAAAATCTCAAGCCCATATACCTTCATTTTGCTTTAAGGCTGGCAAGGTCTTTCCTTCATTCAGAAAGACCGTTGTGCCAACACCATCTACAATCTGAAATTCAATACCATCATCTTAGTATTATATGAGAGGAAGTGGCAGAATATATGGAACCACAAATAATGCAGCAATAGGGTGGTCGAGTTCAGTGGAATGTGGGTGAGCAATCAAATCTTCCTTCGTTACCTCAGTGGCTGTGTTGTCTTCTGCATCACAGAAGACAGGGTGGATGTATTCTCCTCTGCCTTCACAATAGTACCTAAATATATTGGAGAGAGATGGCAGGAGCAGTTCATCAGAATATAACTCAGTCAGTCTTTGTCCGTGAATTCGGCACGGTATCAGATGCTCAAAATAATCGCTATTTAAGGAGCGGGGTAGGGCGTCGTACAGTCGCTCACATGTCTGGTTCCTCTGCAACATTCTCCCATTGGTAACCTTCTGCATCAAATTCAATCATGTTCCGGTATACCATTTCCCTTATCTCCCCCACACCAGCCCAATAGCTCTGTCTCACTCTATTGCTATATTCTTGGTGAGTTGGCACATAGACTGCAGCCACGGTATTAGAGAATTTAACTCGCTTGTGAGTGCATGTGTACTCACAACCCCGAACTGCCTCTCGTTGTGAATCGTCAACATTACCACGTAATCCCCGAAGTTCATCACGGCAAACATCACATAAATCCGGTCGAGCTTGACTCTCCCCATCTTTTGCCCCCCCAGGCCCTACGAAGCTCTTGATGACACGCACGAGGTCATCCAGAGTCACGTCAGAGTCTTTCTGATCCTTAAGTTTTTCCTGATATAAAAGATGGACACAATACGAGGTTGGTTGGCATCTAAAGATAGAGTAAACTCAATAGCGTTTACAGTCTAAGATGGCTATGCCTACCTCAACGACAAGATCCCTACTTTCATCATAGCTGGGCCTCCTTACAATTGCTGGAGGGCCACCTTGATTTGGGACAATCCCCAGGTTTGTCAAGTATCTACGCCTTACATCATTTCGAACTCTATGAACTGGAGACTTTTTCCTTGGACACCTCATAGACTGGCCTTCATTTCCCCCCTGGTCATTACTATCAGTACCTACCACCTCAGAAGCTGCTTCTCGTTCTGCAACGTTATCCTCAGGCGTGTCGTCGTTATCCTCATCCGTGTTACTTTTTTTTAAGGAGGATGAATCATCGCCCTGCTGTCGAAGCCTTAAAGTCCCTCTAATCCGCCTTCTCACTGACTGATGGCTCTCATCACATTCTTCTCCCTCCTTAACCTTTCTGTCTGACAGCCAAAGATCTAACAAATGATGGAAATATGGAGAAAACAAGGGTTTCCTTGGTGAATTTTCCCCCTCTTCGCTTAACATTTCTACAATAACGAGGACATAAGAAAGAGTGCATGGATGGGGGGGG
>PJEL010003488.1_pt1 | contig 13410 bp, 10 predicted proteins | sample 1853271 | NCBI WGS metagenome assembly PJEL01 (sample SAMN08108733, study PRJNA415343) | Invertebrate metagenome, whole genome shotgun sequencing project. | host: Globobulimina | place: Sweden: Gullmar Fjord | collected 2015-08 | reverse complement strand
GATGGAAAAGACTCGTGTTGGTATCTAGACTACTACAATTACACAATCCATTCACCAGTGTATCTCAGAACAACTCTCTCTCCCTTTCTCTCTAACTTACAGAGATCTCTCTAGAGAAGAGGCCTGATCTGGGTACGTTTCAATAGAAACCACATGTTGTCTCATGAGGAGCAACAACGACAAGGTACTGTTTCATTATAATACATACATTTATTTGTTTTGTCAAGTAACTATCTAATGAGTCAGTCCAATCGAGTCGTTGGAGACGTTATTCGGTTGGCAACCGGACTCTCTCGAGTGGTTGAGGAGCGTCTTGCCCTCTCCTCCGGAGTCTTGCGGACAATTCAGCAGACAAACACCACCACCAGTCCCCCTTCTTCGACAACGTATTATTATGATTCTTCTACGTCTATGAATAGAGAGAAGAATCATACAGATGAGAAGAAGGACCACCACAGCCCTGTTGCTAGTCCAGACACAACAGAACAGTCCACAGCGACTGATGATGACACACCTGTTACTAACGGTACTACTACTTCTACTACTATGAAGGAAGGATCAAAGGGATTCCAGCCTCGGGAAAGGTCTGTCCCAAGTAACTCTGTGAGCAGGGCACTTGGATTTGGAACGCTAGGATTGAAACTCCTCATGGGGACGGCTGTAGATTCTGTCATGAACAGATTCTCTTCAAAACCTATCAAAACAGGAACACATGCGAAGAATGAGTCGTCTCTGTTGACGGAAGAATCGTTGATGTTGTCAGAAAAGAATGCAGAACGATTGGCAAATGCCCTGTGTCATATGAGGGGTGCTGCACTGAAACTTGGACAGATGTTGAGTATTCAGGATGAGAATATACTTCCTCCACGGTTTCAAGCAGCACTAGACAAGGTGAGGGCAGGGGCCGATGTGATGCCTCGGAAGCAGTTGGAGTCTGTGATGAAGGAACAACTTTGGAGTTCATGGAGAGACTTGTTTGTAGAGTTTGAGGACAGGCCCATGGCTGCTGCAAGTATAGGGCAAGTTCATGCAGCGACGATTGAAGATGGTATGCTGCAAGAGGTTGTGCTGAAAGTCCAGTACCCTGGAGTTGCCAGGTCGATAGAGTCTGATGTGGATAATCTCATGAGATTGATACGTGTTGCCAATGTATTGCCAAAGGGAATGTATATTGAAAATGCAACGGCAGTTGCAAAGAAAGAGTTGGCTCTTGAATGTGATTATAGGTATGAGATGGGGGCACAGGAACGGTTCAGAGGACTGGTGAAGAATGACCCAGAATGTCATGGGGTGTTTTATGTTCCAAAGGTCTATCCTGATCTATGCTCTGAGAGAATTCTTGTGACAGAACGGGTTCAGGGTGTACATATTGATAAAATTGCGGAATATCCTCAAAACGTACGTGATCGTGTCGGCACCAGGCTCCTCCAGCTTACCCTGAAAGAGCTCTACGAGTGGCGCTTTATGCAAACTGATCCAAACTGGGGAAACTTTCTCTATGATGATACAACTGGAATTCTCAATCTGATTGATTTCGGTGCTGCGAAAGAGTATCCAGTAGAGTTTGTAGAAAATTATCTCGAGATGGTCCATGCATGTGCTGTGAAGGATGAAGACGAGGTCATACATCGATCGTTACAACTGGGTTTCCTCACAGGAGATGAATCGCCCACCATGCTCAAGGCACATGTGGAGGCAGGTATCATAGTGGGTGAGCCGTTTAGAACAGAAGGACTCCATGAGTTTGGCAGTCGAACCAGTATGACAAAGAGAGTTACAGAACTAGGATCTGTCATGCTTCGACACAGACTTACACCTCCTCCAGACGAGAGCTACTCTCTCCATAGAAAACTCTCGGGTGCATTCCTGGCATGTATTAAACTGAAAGCTCGAGTTCCATGCAAGGATCTCTTCACCACAGCTCGACAGAGATTCTATGACATACATCAAAAGGATGATGCTAGGATGGATACTGCAGCAGCAGTACATGTGTAGATTTTTGGCATGGAATACCTTGGAAAGCAAGAAGAAAGCACGCGTCCCGCCATGGTTTGTGGTTCTTTTTTCGTTTTTTGTTTGTCTGGAGAACGACCACTGCCATTGATTTTATTTTTACAATTCAGTCTACTCCTTTGTGTAACTACATACTGGTAGTACGTCCCTAATAGACGAGGAAGGAAAATACCATGCGAGGGTGCTACCACAGGAGCTGACACAATCTCGTAGGAAATCAAATCAAACTCTCTTCAGTGAATGAACAATGGCAACTGTTGAAGATATATTTTTAAAATGGGTATTCCCATTACTTGGTGGTATCGTTGGTACCATGATGTTCATGGCTCCTTTGAAAGCAGTCTTGCAAGTTCGAAGGGACAGAGACTTGGGGGTGCGTCCATGTACATACGTATACGTATTGTTGTTGTTGCTGTTACATTATGTTTCTTCTTGTTGCTGTTGTCTGTCTGTCTGTCTTCATGGATGGAGATATCGCATACTGTGAAAGAGTATATAAACTCTTGTGATGTCATAAAATATACGTTCATATATAAATAATATGCAGGCATTGAATCCTGTACCATACCCAGCACAGACTGCAAATGCAATTGCATGGATTGCCTATTCATATGTTATAGTACCAACAAATAAATCTGGAAGTGCCCTGTTGTTTTGGGTGAATGAACTTGGTGTTCTGTTTGGATTATTCTTTACTCTTAGTTGCTATGGACCAGCTCCTACGAAATCCAAGGATAGAATTTTAGCTATTTCTTTATTCTTTGCATTTGTCATTCCTCTGATTGGAGCCATAGGTATGCTGACAGAAATGTCAAATAACGATCTCCAGCTCATGTGGGGTTTTACAGCCAATGGAATCCTGCTCATGTACTATGGTGCTCCGCTGAGTACTGTGGTGACTGTGGTGAAGACAAAGTCTTCCAAGACGTTGAACCTGCCACTGTGCATCATGCAGACAATTAATGGATGTTTATGGTTAGGGTATGGACTTGCTGTGTCAGATCCATTTATTTATGTACCAAATGCCATAGGCGCATGCACAGGAGGTCTCTTGTGCTTTTTGTTATTTATATATAGAGAGAAGAGAATTGATACGACTACTAGGAGGACGATGCGTCAGGATCCTGAGATGGGTACTGATGATGATCATCATTATGATACTGCTGTGATGATTCAGGGTGATGATGAACATACGCATGGAAAGGGTTCCAGTAGTGAGGAAGATTTAAAGGTTTCCGTTGGAGATTCTCCAACAGGAGTTGAAACTCGCTCGAAAGAATCATGATGATAGTTTTATACATTTATAATTATATTGATATTTGATAGGGAAACGAACGAGGCAACATACAGTACACCCCAAGAACTCTTGGCATGAGAGTGCTTGCCAGAGACATGTCGACACGGGTCACGACGAAACGAAAGCGAGATGATACTTCATCATCGGTATATTTGCATTCACGTGAATGTATTGAAGATGGGTTGAAACACGTGTCGTCGTGTGATTCTCGCCTGGACAGAGTTATTCTCTCCTGCTCAACCAGTCAAACAAAAAACGTGTTTGACTCATTCTCTCCACCCAAACACGATTCCTTCACGTCTCTCTGCAAGAGCATCTGTTCCCAACAGCTTCATACAAAGGCAGCAGCGACCATCTATTCAAGGGTTCAAGAGCTGTGTGGAGATGCACGTACTGGGTGCATGGTGCCAGAGACTATCAGTGCAGCATCCATCACTGACTTGCAACAGGCAGGGCTTAGTATGTCCAAGATTACATACCTGAAAGATCTTTCAGATCATTACATACGTGGTGTACTTGGAGACGATGTTCTCTTGGCAACAGAGAGTCTAGAAGATCTGAAGTCTCTGTTGCTTCCTGTCAAAGGTATCGGACCATGGACTGTTGATATGTTTGCCATATTTCATCTCAAACGTGCTGATGTGTTACCTGTGTCTGACTTGGGAGTACGGAAAGGGATGCAAAAGATCTATGGTCTGAAATCATTGCCAAATCCTAAAGAAATGAAAGAGATTGCAGAGAGATGGAAGCCATACCAAAGTCTGGGAACATGGTTCTGTTGGAGAGTCCTTGAGTAGCGTTCATTTTGTTTTCTTTTTTTCAAGTATTTCATTCATATCTGTATTCAATTGAATTGAATTGAGTCGCAATCCAATCCAATCACGATTGCATTCTGGTATGGCGTTGAACATTCAGATAAGGCAGGATTTCTGTTCTGGTCGAGGTCGACCAATGGGGCGACATGAGAGTATGAAAACGTCTTTTATATGTTCTTCATATGGTCTGAAAGTCGGAGAATGTAGTATTCCGCATCCAGAAAAGGCAGATTATGGAGGTGAAGATGCGTTCTTTGTGAGTTCACTGTCCTGTGGGGTGAGTGATGGTGTTGGGGGGTGGCAAGAGAGTGGAATCAACCCAGCAGAATATTCTCAAGGGCTTATGGATGAAGCGAAACGATATTTTGAAGAGGAGAGTGATATACTAGACGATAGTGGGGGTTTTGTGCAGAGTACTCTTGGTGCTTTGACGAGAGCTCATCAACGAACGAGAAAGCCTGGATCAGCGACTGCATGTATTCTAAAGATTGATAGTGATTCTGGTGAACTAGAAGCGTCTAATCTTGGGGATAGTGGGTTTTTGGTGATACGCGATGGGGATGTTGTTCTTCGTACACCTGTCCAAGAACATTTCTTTGACTGTCCGTATCAACTTGGTGCGGCTCCAGAATATGTTCCAGAGACTGATTATCCTGAAGATTCAAATCAAATTACTCACCAGTTGCACGGTGGAGATGTGATCGTGATGGCGACGGATGGACTGTGGGACAATGTGTCTGTTCAAGATGTAGTCGGGATTGTCCAGTCGTATGAAGGAAAGGATGATATAGATGGGCTGGCGGGAGCCCTTGGGTCAATGGCGTTTACGCATTCTCAAGATAGTACGTTTGATTCGCCGTATGCAGTAGAAGCGCGCAAGGCTGGATTGGAATTGAGTATCTGGGATAAGTTGTCTGCAGCGACGTTTACAGAGGGTGGATTTAAACTAGGGGAAATCACTGGAGGAAAAATGGATGATATTACAGTTTTGGTTGCTTCTGTTGTTGTTACAAATTGACATGTAATGATCATCGTTGCTTCACTATCGTTTTTTCCACTTTCTTGGGAGTGGCAAGCCCATTGCCTCCCAGGTCTTTCTGAATGAGGATTCAATCTCAGATCCCATGGCACGAATTTCATCTCCTGGGGGATTATACGCTCTACAATTCTGGAAAATGAGAATGACATCGTCTGCCACTTGTCCAGGTGAGAAATATGAGCCCTTTTCAAGGTTGAATTTGATTGTGGAGAAATCCATTGGCCTCTTGACCACCTTGGAGTATCCTGGAGCTGACCGTTCGTTTACTGGTGTTGCAAACGGTTCTGATGATGGATGGTAAAGGACACTGTCGATAGCAGCCATTGCATTCGGTATCCAATCCAAGTCACTGTCAAATACAACTGACGATGACCCAAGACCAGCATTTTTCCAGTACTTTTTGAATGATGCATCTACAATTCTTGCACCCTCTGTGATTTCATCATCTGGTCCATTATATGCTTCTGCATTCTTCTTGATGAGCTCGATATCAGCAAGTAAGTTTCCAGGGGCAGGGTATTGCCCATTTTGCAACTTTTCTGATATTGTTTGGAGATCAATAGGGTTTTTCACTGCATCGCTGTACCCTGGAGCTTCACTCTCGTCAACAGGATCATAAAACCACGATGCCTGAGGAACAAAATTAATGAGGCGATACAAGACTCCACGTGCTTGTTCAACCCAGTCATCAGGTCTCTTTGGCTCATCACGGTTGGCAGCTGCACCTCCTACTGTTGGAATGATCACTTTACCATTAAGCCAGAGTTTTTCAAATTCCTCCTTTGACTGTTTGCAATCCTCTATGATTGGTGCATCAGGTTGATTGAATGTAGTACAGTTGGTCCATATCAGGTCCATGTCAAGTAAGACTTGTGATGGATCCAGATATCTACCATCTGCCATTTTGCTCTTGATTGTTCCCAAGTCCATGGGCCTCCTGATGATGTCGTAATAGTTCATAAAGTCTTTTGGAACAGGCCTCAAGAAAGGTTCCATGCATTGAAGTCTCGATAGCTGTCCCAACACCCTGCCTGCTTTCCGTTGCCAATCAGACGCAGGTTCGCCTGCTGCCAAGTGAGCTATCCTCTGGTATGCATCCTCTGATTTTGGCATCTCTACATGTCCGACTTTGGCCATAAGTTCATCACTCACCTCATCCTCTGCCGTTAGAGGAAGCTTTTCTTTCTTCCATATTCGAGAGAAACTGTTGAACATGTGGTTTGCCTGTCCTGCCACTTTTGAGTCATCGCCATTGTATGCAATGCAATTTTCCACAATCAGGCGGACTCGTGCCACGACGTCGAGTGGGGTTTCATAAGAATACAGTTCGTCCCTAATAGTCTCTAAATCCATTGGATTTTCAATGTAATTTGTATAGTCAGTCAAGACTTCCATAGGAATCGGAAACCTGAAAGGTTCTGCAACTTGCATTCGATACACTCGTGTCAAGACTCTATCAGCAGCTTCCATCCAATTTGCCTTGTTCGCATCTTTCACAGCTTGTTCTTGCTTGGCTTTTCTTGAACGCTGTGATCTGCTCTTAACTCTGTCTTGGATCGAAGAGAAATTCTTTGCTGGGGCCTGTGCTGCTTCAATTGCTGAAAGTATGGCATTCTCTGAGGGTGGGCGCACTCTCTTCCCTGAGCATTCAGCGCATTTAATGGTTCTCATATCCCACAACTTATTATCATTCGATATAATGCCCAAACATTCTCTATGAAACTGTCTTGAGCATCCAGTGCAATCAATGAGTGGTCTTCCAAGGTCGGGGTACTGACAAACTGGGCAACTAGAGGGATTCTTCTGGAGCTCTGCATCCAGATTGTCATAAGGCATTGCTGATGGGTCCACATCAGGTTGTTCCTCCTCCTGATTATCTTCCTCTGTATCAGCAATAGCGAAAAGTTCAGGGTGCTTTGACTCGGATAAAAGCCTGAGAATCTCCTTGCGCTCTGCTGTTTTGTAATCTGCTCGTTCGAAAAACGGCTTTGGAGGTCTTCCGGGGTGCTTTTTATTCTCTCTCGGCTTTTCATCCTTAGGATCAACCCCTGGAAGATTTTGTCCCGCCTTGGGATCTTTGACCAGTCTAGCAATTAGTTTTTCAGACCCAATGCAGCCAGGGCATGACCAGGTCTCCGTATCTGTCTGCTGAACCTCTTCATTTGTCATGACAACACAGTATCCATGCAGATCCCTTCCACAGATAGAACACCTGATAAAGTTGGATTTCGCATGCAATTCGTTAGTATTGTAACATATCCTACAGACACGACCCTCGCTATTGCTTGCCATGGCATCTTCCTGTTTGCGCCTTTCCAAAACCTCAGGGTCGTCAGTCGTTTGATCCTTATCACTCTGTGGAAGAGTATACATCGCCTTCATGGCAAGCTTTGCTGCATCTCTTCTTTGTCCTTCTTCGTACAGTTTAATCATCCACAGTGGAATCTTGGTCTCTGGTGTCCAAACAGCTGTCTCTGGAACAGTCTTTTCTTCAGAGGCAACTGGCATGACTCCATCATTTGACGAATCAACTGCATATTCGACAGTTCCATCATCTCCAGTCCGTTTGCCAAATAAAGAAGCATTTGAATAAATAGTATGGAGGGCGAATCTTGGCTTGACCGCAGCTTCCCATTTCAACACACTATTCAACTTTCTCATGGCCACTGCCAAGTCTGAAGTATTCTGTGCATTTTCCACTTCACTTATCCAATTCAGGCGCTTTGAGTTAATCTTCCACACCCCCTGCCTATACTTTAGCCCAGGAATGGGTTTCCGACCACCGTTCAAGATAGCCTGGCGGATGAGGAAACGTGGTGGACCAAGTTTTGTACCCTTCAGAGTCATTTTCTTCTTATAGTAGTTCGTTGTCCACTCTCCATGAGATCTGGCGAATGTGCCAATATTCATATCCGATGAAATATCATATGGATCCATTTTGCGCCTGTTGTCTGCTAAAATGTCGGGAAGCACGGTGGATGTGTCCTTTGTCAGTGTACCCTCCTCCCCATCTGGCTCATCTGGTTGTCCAGTCGACAAAGCATCTGGGTAATATTTGTACCAATCAGGGAGGAAGCAGATTTGCCTGATTGAACCCTCAAATTGTAATAGTAGGTCTTTCAGCATGTCTAGCGATGCCGCATCACGGACCCTTGCTATCCATGCATTCCGAAAGTGGTGTCCTCCATCTGAGGATGCCCAAGGTCCATCAGCAAGAGGCCAAAACTCTCTCTCCATTTTAGAAAGCAACGCGCTAAGAAACTCTATTTTTGAAGAATCAGATTCTCTCTTACTTGGACGGATTGTGGGATTCATGCAGGCTTTCTTGAGTGCAGGCCGAAGGCATGAATAGCATCGCCCACACCTGGATGTATTCCTGCTCATCCGGTTTGGCAAGTGTGGCCATTCATATCTGGATACTGTCATGGGAGCTGGAAGTTCAGGAACAACGATTTTGATGCATGTGCCATGTGGTATCCATAACTTATCCTTAGCCCTCCTCTTTCTTGTGTCCTCAATATGAGACCTCAATGCTGCAGCTGTTGCTGGCCATCCATTCTTGTATTTGTTCTCGTACGAATGTATACCACATGGTAGTTCATGAACCGGCCAAGTAATGAAATTTCTTACCGCATCAATGCTACTCGGATCCAGTCGTTGTTTCTTTGGACGAACCATGGAATCCACAATCCCCATAGCATTCTCCCCAAACGCCAGGGTCACAGGCACCTCCATTGCCTCGTCAGTGTATCGAACCTTGTCGACGGTGATCACGATACCATTGAACATGTACACTCGCTCTCCTTTTGGAGTGATACCAGCCAGAGCCAACCGTAGACCTGCCGATTCACCACGACCACCACAGAGACACTCTGGGCACTTCCAATGCTTCACATCATGAGACTTTCCACTCTCTCCAGAGCATCTCACATGATACGCTCCAGGACATGAATCACAACACATGAGAACACCTCCAAGTCCACAAAGTACACATTTCTCTGTATTTGTATCCACACCCTCCGGTGCTGCATCCTGGTCAGCCAACATTGCAAACGCCCCACCTCGACCCCCTAAACCAGCAAAAATCTCTCCTTCAGCTTCCCTTCTATCAATCTCTGCTCGCACAGATGGTCTATCAACCAAATGATCACACATTGTCTTCAATATTGAAACTTTAATATCCAAAGGCAACATGTGGTATTCAGGCCTTGATACTTTCTTTTCAGGCACATTCTCATGTGATGTGAACAAAGCCTTTAAAGAAGAACCCTTGACATCACCATCTTCTTCCTTCATCTCGAGTGAAGTATCCACACCCTCCGCCTTCACATCTTCAACCTTTTGATCCATATCTTCCTCCTCTCCACTAGATGCACCATTCTCATCGCCCACATCATCTGCTACCAGCTTTATCATATACCCCATGGATGCCAACCAATCCCATGCATATGATGGCCACGTCATAAAATCCAAATATTCCAGATTCAACAATCGTTCATTCCTCTCTGCACGGACTTCATCCACAGCCAACGCTCGCAATAAACACACGTGGATTTCATCCACAAGGGTATTGGATTCATGAGACAACAATGCCTCAAGAAATGCATCACAAGGAAACGGTGACAGCTTCAATTGCCACGAGAACCCCCGCAGAACCACATAGGACGACATCAGCTCTCCAAGAACCCTCGTAGGTACTACAACATCTCCAACAGCACACATACCATCACCAGAAGAGACAGCATCCTCCTCCAATAAGTCAATGTCATTACCAAAGTCGTCAGACCCACAGGAGCTCGCCTTCACCCTCCTCATATAACCACGTTTCTTCCTATCCGGAGAATCAGAAAGAACACCATCTCCGATTTCTTCAGAGACAAGATCAGAGATGCCATCAGACGACGACGTTATGGCCTCGTCGTTTGACATGATGGAAACCTCCGAAGACTCGGCGTCTCCACCAACACAGGCATCGTCTAAAGATTTATTATCATCATTATCATATACAGGAGAAGTAGATACAGATCGGGAACGTTCTCCTCCTCCAGGTTTTTTACGCTTTGCTGCAGCCATGTCGTTCGACAACTGAGAGCAAATTTCAAACAAGCAACGAGTTTTTAAAACATATCAATGATGGCTCTGAATTGAGAAATATCAACCATATTAATTCTATCAGATGCTGTAGCTGCATCTCGTTCTTTTTGAACATTGAATCCCCAATCGACAAGGTAGAGGTTCCAAGCATCCAGGGATGGACACTGTTCAACCTTGACAAGTGTCGAATATTTATCTTCAACAAAGTGATACTGCGTGTCTGGGTGTCTCTCTTGTAACATTTCTAATACCTCTGTCTTTGGTCTGCCTGACACTGTCTGGGAAAAGATTCTATCCTTTGGGAAATCGATGAATGCCATTCTCTCCAAAATCATCTCTGTAAATCGGGCCTGTTTTGTTGTCACAATGTACACTTCATGTTCTACTAGCAGCTGATCGATAGCCTCTGGAACACCAGGATATATTCTATTTGGAGCAAGCCACCCATCCAGGTCTGATGCAATCCAATCATCACGTGTTTTACCAAACAGGTCAACCAGCTCTCCACGGTCAAGGTTCCACTTTTCCATGTACTCTGGAAGCATCGTAGGCCACTGTTCCAGCATGTCCTGGGGACGTACGCCTTCCAAAAGACAGCGAATCTGTACGATGTTTTCGTATCCAGTCTCCACGACTGGTCGGACTGTCCTCATGTCCTCGAGAATACGTTGTTGTATGTCCTCCTCTACAACCCCAAAGACCTCTGGCCAGAGCTCTGCAGCTGCCTACACAGGATTGATCAAAAGCATTACTATCAGTCACATTGTGATACATGGATGTATGAACAAACATACCTTCCAAGCAGATTGAGCAGATTCTCCACACGAGTCACAAACTACTCCGTCGAAATCAAGAGCCCAGACATTCTTCTTGGATTCTTCCGCAGCGTATACTCGATGACCCGATCTTCGATGTTCATATGATATTCTACCACTCTTGATGTTGGTATGAGTTGTCGTCTGACGAAGGGTGTGGGAGAAGACTGCCTCTTGCCTTCTCATCCCTTGTGCTCTACACCCTCCACCCAAAGGAGCTGCCATTGTATGGATTCCGTGGTTGTATTTTTATTTTTTTTACTTGTGCATGTATGTATATTCAAGTCTTACATTCGGATAGCAACGTGCATTGACTTTTGCATAAGAAGATGGATTGAATTGGCTGATATTTTATTGCCATCATTCAATCACCCATATGTCATTTTGGATGGCTGCAGAGAGGTCCCTTTTACTAATGCATGTATGATCCAGCGAGAGGCAGGCATGTGTATAGTACTGATACGATAGCATTCTGTACCCACCAATCAATGATGAATTTGTTCATCATGATGACTGAGTTGATGATACCCTTTATGATACCTACCATACCTGAGGCAGAGGCACGATTGAGGACGTTGACGTGATTCACTCGTACATATATGATATGTATATCGTATATGATAGGATGGTTTCTGTGCAACCGTCCCTGGGCCCCAGGGAGGTTGATTGCAATATTGCATGATTAATCACCTTGGTTAGCTACATGGTTAAGAGAAGGAAACACGCTTTGTGCGCGCTTCCATCAAAGGATAGCGATCAGATCAATCCAGCAGCGGGATCAATTGAGTAGGAAAATGTTTCTGCATAAAAAAAAAAAGTACCAACCTCCGCTGCAGTCATCCTGTGACAAAGGTTGGACATGTGCCCAGTGCATCGTGACCGTCGAACGGTCAACGGACATGCCAGGTGAATCATCTGAGGTGATCTAGAGCGTTGACCGGATCATTATACCCTCAAGCAACATGTATGCACGGCATCGTGCACTGATATGCGTAGATAAATATCTGAAATATACATTTTCAGTGGAACTCAGCTGCAGTTTCACCATGAGACCAATTGTCACAGTCTTGTCCCTCCTGCTCATCTCTGTTGTGATGTGCTCTGCCAGGCAAGGCCGGGAGATGCTGCAAAGCGAAGGAGACGGTACGAAAGTATTAATTATAATAGTATGATCAATATTGTATAGTGAGCTCATCGCATACTCCCTGCCTGCAGAAAGTGACCGCTTGTTGCTGAGCGTCAGGAACCCAAACATTACCAATACGACAGAAACAACAGTCACCGGCGGTATGTGCTTGTATTGTCATGGATCATGACACTGTATATGTGCTTGTATATGTGTATGGACGGTGTCCTTCCTATCGTCAACCGACTTGAATGACTTTCACTGCAGAGTTTACCACTGGTCCCAATTTGAGAAAGCTTGACTTTACTTTCAAGTGTGTGAATGAGACAGCAGCATGTGATGCCCCTGCCGAGGGTACTCCCATTACTGCAGAATTGCCCAGAGATGTTTCTTTGATCTCCGCTGATGTGATTGGCTTGACTCCAAATACAACCTACTGGTGCTATGTCTTGTCCTCCACCAAGAAGGCATCCTTGTGCAAGGGACCATTCCCAGCCACGACATTGGTCTCCACCCCTCCACCATCTCCACCTCCATCTCCACCAGAGTGAATGTGATCTCATAGAACCACATTGGAGTATGTGGATCGATGGATCTGCTGGGGAGTCTTTCATGGTGTCTATTGTGAAAGAAAGCATCGGCTGCCATTGATGTCAATACTGTCTCTGTGATGAGACCTAGCATGCCCACCATATGGAGATACATGTCAGCATCAAATATATGGATCAAGCAAGAATGTATATCCATCCATTGTGTCTCCTTCAAGATGAATAGACTCAACAAAAACCTACTGCTCCTCCCAGGAATCCTGAACCAGGATTGAAACTTGAGTGGGTGAGACTGTAGTACCATGTAAAATTCAAGCACCCCGTTTATAATGACTGCTATATGCATGGACACTTGCGTAATCCTGAATGAACCTCAAACTGCCTCCATCCTGGGTCAATGTATGGTCAACGGAGATCTTCGACGATGCGTTGACCAGCCGATCCGTTGCATCACGTTGCCATCCACTAATCCTTCATCACCATGCACCGACCGCATAGCCAATACAATAAATATAAATATTCGTGTGTTGTAAATATAATTCAGTTGTCGATCCATCATGAGAGCTTTTGTCTTGTCCCTCCTGCTCATCTCTGTTGTGATGTGCTCTGCCAGGCAAGGCCGGGAGATGCTGCAAAGCGAAGGAGACGGTACGAAAGTATTAA
>PJEL010003487.1_pt1 | contig 13412 bp, 13 predicted proteins | sample 1853271 | NCBI WGS metagenome assembly PJEL01 (sample SAMN08108733, study PRJNA415343) | Invertebrate metagenome, whole genome shotgun sequencing project. | host: Globobulimina | place: Sweden: Gullmar Fjord | collected 2015-08 | reverse complement strand
CTTGTTCAGGATGACCTCATCTCCTCGCATCCAGTAACTGACGATATTCGTGTCAAGAATAACCATCTTTTATTTGTCCAAGTCAAAAGGTGTAGAGGATAAAGGTATCGGGATTTTGAAATCGGGATCAGCAGTAAACAAATCCCAAAAACCGCTTGCCCACTTGTCTTTATCTAGAGGTTCCAAAATAACCTTATCCCCCTCCTTTCGAATCTTGACTTCTCCACCTTCAAAGCGGAATTGTTTCGGTAGACGAACAGCTTGAGAGCGCCCGTTTTTGAATAGTTTTGCTGTTGCTTCCATAAAACCTCCTTGGATAATCAAACTGGAAAAAGATATATACCAGTATATACCTAGGCGACAGTTAAGTCAATTCATGGTTTATCAAAGACGAATTCTGGATATATTCTAAAGAAATTGGTGAGTGGGTATAAGGGAAAAGGCCGTGTGTTTCCTTTACACTAATGGGAAACTCTCGCTGCAGCTGAGGATTAGGAATCCTCCGAGATACCCTTCAAAACACATTGGTTTTATTGATGATTTTTGGAAAGTGTTGAATTATATTGTGGATTGGGTGTGGATTGACGGAATCCTTTATTTTCGAATTTACACTGAAGCAATTGATTTAACTTGCCATTGGTGGTCAGATCGGGACACTTGAAGGTCGTTTCAATTTCCCGAAAGCCGAAACCTTCAAGGCAGTTTTGTATTCCTTTTTTAGTCTCCGCTATTTTAAGTACAATTTGACAACTCATCGATAAATGCATATGTTGAGTATACATATTATGGAGGCCCAAATGAAAGCTACGATTCTTGATTTAAGATATAAAATGAAGGATGTGCTGAATGCACTGGATAAAAACGAACAAGTAACGGTACTTTATCATGGCAAGGTGAAAGGAGTAATCGTCCCAAGCAAATCTAATGAAAAAACAAAAAAAGTGAAAACCCATTCCTTTTTTGGATCTTCACCCGCTAATAAACAACAGACGGTTCTTGAAGAGCTGGATGATTTAAGGGGGAGCCGATTCGATGATATTTGATACCGATATTTTCATATGGGTTCAAAGAGGGAACAGTAAAGCTGCCACACTGATTGAAAAAGCCCCTGACCGTTTCCTATCCATCCAAACCTATATGGAACTGCTTCAGGGAGCAACATCCAAGGATCAACATAAACATACAAAATCGTTCATTAAGGACTTCAATTTCATGGTTTTACCGTTAACTGAAAACATCGGTCACCGTGCACTTGTTTATGTCGAAGAGTATAGTCTGTCGCACGGAATAAGAGCCGGAGATGCGATAATTGCGGCAACTGCTGTCGAGAACAACCTTCCGCTATCTACCAGCAACAAAAAGCACTTCAAAGCTATTCGCGATTTAAATCTCAAAGCTTTCAAGCCATAGTTGTTGAAGGTAAATCAGTAACATTTGGGGTTGTCTTAGCGAGATTGATGCAAACTGAAGAGATTGTGACCCCAGCAGGACTCGAACCTGCAGCTGAGGATTAGGAATCCTCCGAGGTTGTCATCTAATTACTATGTTATGATTGATGGTTTGAGAGAGTCATTAAAATACATTGTGGATTGACGAATACCTTTGAAAAATTGATTTCCTGAAATCAGTTGATTTAACTCGCTATTAGTGGTTGATGAGTGTCGACTGAAGGTCGACTAAACTTCCCGAAAGCCTAAGCCTTCAGGAGTCTTTAGATATTTATTAACCGGCTGTGGGCAAAGGTTGGATCTCTTTTATGATCTTTTCTTCAATCGCATCTTCTGCTTTATCCAGTTCATAATCCATTTGCAAACCAAGCCAGAACTGAGGAGACATATTGAAATATCTGGCCAGTCTCAAAGCCGTATCTGCAGTTACACCTCGTTTTTTCAGTACGATTTCATTGACTCTTCTCGCCGGTACATGAAGGGCCATTGCCAGTTTATTCTGACTTAAGCCCATAGGTTTTAAAAATTCTTCATGGAGTATCTCCCCGGGATGCAACGGTTCCATTTTCTTTGCTTTCATATTTATCCTTTGTGGTAGTCTACAATTTCTACTTTTTCGGCATCACCATTCTGCCATTCAAAACAGATTCGCCATTGGTCATTGATTCGTATCGAGTATTGTCCAGTCCTGTTGCCTTTTAGCTTTTCAAGTCTATTGGCAGGAGGAATACGCAAATCATTAATGCTGATTGCCCGATTTATCATTCTCAGTTTTCTTAATGCGATTCTTTGTACACTTTCCGGGAATCGACGCGAATGAAAACGATTGAAAATATTCTCAGTTTCTTTGTTATTAAATGTCCGTATCATGTTAGTAAAGTTACCACCATTAACGTTTAACGTCAACCGTTAAGCCTGTCCCTCCTCCAAACTACATCAAAGCATAATTTCAATCAGTTATTCAGTATCATTTCATATTGATAATCCCACTAAAAACCGATACATTTCCCGCTTCGAGTAAAAAATTTCAAAGGAGCAACTAAAAAAATGTATCCAACTTTAATCAAACTTCTTTCGATCTTTCTATTGGTTTTCCAAGCTCTATTCAAATCCAAGATCGATTTGTTGTTGGAAAACTTGGCATTAAGGCAACAGCTAGCTAAATAGTCGAAGCTTAAAAAGTCCTATTTGGGCTTCAGAATGAAAAACTTAACTTGATGTGTTGATCAGGTCGTCTGAAATATCCAAAAAGACTTCCAAAAATTCGTTGTAAAATTGAAATAAAAAAATAGGCCAGCTGCCTGAGCAGCTTCTTAAAGTTGAACGCGGCTGCGGCCATCATCAGATTGATCGCATCACCGGCTATTCCCTTCAGATAATTCCTTCCAAGACGGTAGTCACTCTTTAAATGCCCAATGATGGGCTCTATTCCGGCTCTTCTTCTGAATCGTTTCCTGGCTTTCTGTTTCTCATAAGCCGTCGCCCGCTTGAGCGGAGGTTTTGGGATCATGATGCAGGTATCGCCGACCTTGCTCCTTCCCCGATATCCCCTGTCGCAGATACCAATCTTCTATTTCCTGACAAAAAGCTCAATTCCGGTAATCAAGATGGTGATATTAGATGCAAATCACGATTGGGAGGTATTTTGAACTATTACCATAGATCCGCTGCCTGAAAGGGACGGATGTAAAAAGATAACAACATTCCTCGTGAAGTCCTATTAGGAGGGGGTTGACAGTGATTTCCTTTTTTTGACCCCACGGGTTTTGCAGGCTGGGGAGATGGTGATAAGGACCCGAAGAGTTATGCAACGATCGAATTTAATGAGACCACAGGCGAATTCGAAATCAGTGGTTCCTGGGGCCATGACGGCATGGATGGGGCCACCGGGCGCCAGCTGGCCCAGAGCATGCTGGACACCTTAAACGGCACAGGAGACAACCCCGGCCTGATCGACCAGATGACCGGAGAAGACGGTCAGGTGGCCAACGGGCGCTACATCCCCCCAATCACCATCGCTTATAATGACGGCAAGTACGAAATAGACGGCCAGCAGTTTAAAAATGCCGGGGATATGATCGAAAAAGCGGTCATTAAATCAGCCCAGGCCGTTCAGATAGAAGACGGTAATCCATATGTGCAGCAAGCAGTCTTTAACAGTGATGTCGACGGAGGCCTGGAAGAACTCTTTGAAAATGTGGGCACCGCCTCCCAGTTCCAAACCCTGGACAATAATCGCGAAGCGATTCAGTCCCTGCAGTTTGACGCCCTGGTAAATGATCAGACCAAAATCAGACTCTCCTCTGCAGCACCGGACTCGGAACCGCCCGATCAAATGCAAGCGGGACTGTCAGAAGTTAAAACTACCCTGACCGAATACAAAGAAGCATTCCAGGAGCTGAAAACCACAGAACGCACTTTAGCAGATAAACAAGAAGAACTGGCTGAGCTGGAAGAAAAGCAGAACAGTCCGCTCCCGTCCACAGATGATTTTGGCAATCCCACACCTGGTGCTTTTGAAATCAGGCAACAAACACAGCAAGCCATCACAGATTTAAAGCAGGAGATCGAGGAGCTGAGCGACCGGAAGACAGAACAGACCACGCAACTTGAACAGGCGCCGGACCAGAAACTGGTGGCCATTGCCGAATACCAGGAAGCTGTTGCTGAAAATAAAGAAGCGGTTTTAGAACTGAGGGAACTAAACGACCAATTTGAAGATCTTCAAGATTCACTGAAGAGAGCGGATAGTGGGGCGCCTGTGAATGAGGAGGTCGGACCCAGCGAACCGTCCGCAGCGTTTAAAGAGATACAGGCAAAAATTGTAGACATCCAGGACCGAATCGAGGAACTGAACGAGATCGTAGCGGACAATAGCGAGAGGGCCTCGGAACTGATGGAGGAAGGGGGTGACGGATTTTACATAGAAGCGACGGACTGGCAAGAGATTCAAGCAGAAGGCAAGCAGCTGAATCTGTCGGAATCAGACCAACACACCAAAACCAGCCGCCTGAATATCGTGCTTGAAAACGAATTGGGGCTGGACCTTGAAACGGTTAACATCAAAGATCTGATGCTGGAGGTCAACACTGACGGCTCTCTGGATATAGGCTTTCGGACAGACAGCGAAGATGGTGTTACAGATGTGGACGATCTGACCCACACAGTCCATATCGACAACTCGGAGAGCTGGTCGAAAATCAATACTGCAGCGTAAAAACCGTCAACATCCGGAATGTTTTAATTAACTACTGCATTCAAAACCATCCACATTAATTGAAAAAAAATCAAAAGAAGATCTGGGAAATCCGTCAATGTTTGTTGATGAATGAAGAAATATTGAAATCAGGTCCAAGCTGAGATATTAGTGGAATCGTATCTGATTTTAGCTTTTCCCTATCAACATTTCTTTCCCATATTATGTGATATTCAAATACCTGTTTATTCCTTCCAGGCCTACAAAATCTGTAGAAACATCTAATTATCATAATTTGGTACAATACTTTCAATAAGAAGAGAAGAGAAGTGGATGGTTTGTTCAAATATCATAGAAACATCAGAATTGTAATTAAAGAAGTCCTGACTCTGATCAACACAACCCTGACAACTGGAGATTGGGGACTCAAAATAATCATCCCTGTTTGAAAGCATCCGCAGCCTGAATTTTTTTATAAAGGGTCGGCTCATAAATTAGTCAAGTGTTTCGCCAGAAACACGTTGCTGACACATTCTGTTTGCAAAATGTCCAGTGTTTTGGGGACTTTTGCGAATAGAATACGTGAAGTTATTTGTGAACGATCCCAGAGTGTCGTGAAAGTAGGAGTCATAATTCCTAAAAGTCTACTTTTGCTGAAGATCTGAAAGTGTTCTTAAAAAAAATCGGGCCGCCAATAAGATTCATATCAATAAATGTGATAGCTGGTTGGATTGCAATACGCTCAAATTCTTCAATGGATATGTATAAAAAATTAGTTAAATCATATACTTGACGAACTTTATTTGCAGAAGAGAAAAGCAAGGTACTTATTACACATGTGGAGGAGTTATAAAAAAGGATTGAATTGGAAAGTATAAAATGATAGAGGTGCATTGCTAAGTCAGGCTAGATAATGGAAATTTCCGGGAGGCCTTTTATTATTGAAATTGATGATATTTTCCCCCTACCTTCTTATAGGATGGCCTTGAAGTATACGAACTATCAATTACTAAAACGTAAGAAAAATCAATATTTTGGCAGAAATAGCATACTGTTCGGTTATGAAATTTTCAGTTGTGATTAATTAATAAAGCGTAGGGTCCTTGCCGCTCATGAAAAAAAAGATCTTACAAATTAATACAAATTTCTTAGTTATGCTGCGTCTAGCCAGATCCAAGGTTTAATTCGACATTGTATTCGATTGTATTTTCAGAAGATGTTGACTTGATTGAATCAATGTATTAATTACGGCATAAGATTCTCAAACAGTAAAATTTTCAATCACGAACTATTTCAAAGATTTTAGACGATTTCATTAACGGAGGAGGCATGAACAAAACCTTATTTATTAAGTTGATCTGTTTTTTTGCCATGGTATTTTTGGTCACCTCTTGTGGTGGTGGGGGTGGCTCAGATGACGATTCATCTTCTAAAACCGTCTCGATTTCCTGGACGGCCAATCTGGAGAGCGGAGTCAACAGTACTGGTGGTGGATATAAGATTTATTACAGTGACACATCCGGCGTTGACGCCAGCAGCGCTTCGTCTGTAGATGTTCCTTATGTTTCGGGCTCTTCAGCTCCCACATCTGTGGATGTTGAACTCAGCGCGGGGACCTATTATATAAAAATCGCTGCCTACTCGGCGCTCAACACGGGTGGTAGCGATCTCTCAGACGAGGTTTCTCTGACAGTATCAGAATAAATCCCAAAACTCACTTTAACTTGGAGACAACAATGATGACATCATTGAAAAAAATGCACGTCCGGCTCTTTGTTCTAATGCTGTTTTTCGGTCTTCCCGTGATGGCCGAAGCACAAACCATCGATACAGGATCGACTATAGGTGGTAATCAACTGCTGGCAGGAGAGCATGTACAAAACGAAGTACTGATCAAATTCAAACCAACGGTTTCGGCCCAGACAAAGAGCTTTTCTTTGCAGAAGGTGGCGGCTGTAAACATGGGGGCTGTAACTGATCAGGGACTGACCCGAGTAAAGCTGGCTGAAGGGCACAGTGTGGAAGAAGCGATCAAATCATTCAACGATTTGGATAATATCGAGTATGCCCAGCCAAACTATATCTACAAGGCTTTTTGGGTTAGACCGGATGACACCAATTACGGAAATCTTTGGGGGTTGAGCAATACGGGGCAGACCGTTCCAGATGAAAGTTATTCTACCAACAATCCGGGGACAAGTGGAGAGGACATGGACCTGGAGAACGCCTGGGAGCAGATCACCGACTGTAGTTCTGTTACTGTGGCTGTGATTGATACCGGCATTAACTATGACCAGGAGGATCTTGCGGCTAACATGTGGGATGGTGGCGCTTCTTATCCGAATCATGGGTATGACTATGTTGATAGTGACGATAACCCGATGGACCTGGCGGGCCATGGAACACATGTCGCCGGTACAATCGGTGCTGTTGGGAACAATAGTAAGGGCTCAACAGGTGTATGCTGGAGTGTGAAACTGATGGCTGTCCGTGTCCTGGGTACAACCGGTAGTGGTACAACTGCCAATATTGTCTCAGGGGTAGATTTTGCAGTAACTAACGGAGCTGATATCATCAATATGAGCCTTGGCGGTAGCAGCTATGATTCAGCTTTTTCAACCGCCCTGGATGATGCCAGGGACGCAGGTGTCGTCGTAGTCGTGGCAGCAGGTAACGACGACAATGACAATGACGGGTCCACTAGCGTCTATCCATGCAACTACACACAGGATAACATCGTCTGTGTGGCTGCTTTGGATCAATCATATTCACTAGCATCATTTTCTAACTATGGATCGACCAGTGTCGATGTCGGTGCGCCAGGAACCAACATATACAGTACCTGGCCGGGTACCCACACCGAAACAACGGATGATTTTTCAACCGGTTGGTCAAATACCAGCGGTTGGACGGCCGGATATAAGAGTCCCCCGGGAAAAGATATGGTGTACAATCCGTCTACCTGGTATGGGGGAGGTGTATATGCAGACAGTACTACAGACCAATACTACAAGGCATTCACGATTGCGTCCTCGGATGCTGTGGTGGTGAGTCAGTATGTCTATATTGACATGGCATCTGGGGACAAGTTTTCATTGCATTATGATGAAGATGCCGGATGGGGTAGTGTGACTCAGGTTGTATACGCAACCAATTATAGCACAGGTGGATCTCCCATCCAACTGGAGTATGAGCTGGGCGATTGTGCAAGCCAAACGAACTGCGGTATTTTATATCAATTGTTAACTGATGCTTCGGGGGGAGACTATGGTGTTGGGACCTACGGTTTTTCGCTGACAACCTTGGAACTGAACACCAACTCATACGACACAATCGACGGAACATCCATGGCATCCCCAAATGTTGCGGGACTGGCAGCCATGATCAAGGCATATAACCCGAATTACAGTTATGAAGAGGTTATTGAATCTATCAAGAGTGGCGGGGACGATCTGTCCGCGCTGGATGGTAAAACCACAACCGGTAAAGCTGTTGACGCCTATGGTTCGTTGAAGTGCATTACGAAGCCGACAGGACTCACCGCAACGGTGCAGTGAAAACCTGACTACAGGATTTTGTCACTGTGCTGATGAGCTAGCGTTTTATTAATCCGGCAGAAAGGTTTTTCCTTACCTCTGAAGGCCTGTTCACATGATTGTTTGAGGGGGGGAGGGGGAAACCGTACGACTGTTTTACCTTTCAAATGCCCGGGAGCAGATACCGGGCGAATTATTCACGGCAATACTTATGAATTACGGCTTTACTTATGAAACGATTCATTAGAGCGGGTCTAGTCCTGGTAATACTTTTTTTTCTAAGCACCCTTGTAAGTTGTACTGCCAATCCGCAAAAAAACGACAAAAAAAGGCTACAGATTTTGACCAACAACGATCAAACATACAAAGAAAACCAGTACATTATTCATCTCGCTGTCATTGAGGATGCTGAGTCGATGATCAGAGAGGATTTTAATCAGTTTGGCATTGTGGCTTATAAAAAAATTAGAAGCCGGATGGTCCTGCTTGAGGTGAATCGTGATCCGGGATTTGATATCATTGCAGAATACTGTCGCGGCCTTCTCTATATTCAATCAGTTCAACGAAACCAGATCTACAAGCAGCTCCAGAAAAAATCCCATCCGGGCACCCGGCTCCAGCTGAAAGCCAGAGGGCAAAAAAGTGTCACAGATTAGTAACAGAATTTTGGATGGAAACCGTTTACAAAGGATCTATCAATTTGTTCTTCAAAGTATCAAATCCCTTTTCTTTCTTGGATTTTTAAAACTTGATAATAGGAGAAAAATTATGAAGCGTCTCATTTTGTTAGTTTTGGGTTTTGTTTCAGCTTCGGTTATTCTTTCAGGATGCGTGCATAAGATCACGGGTACTAAATACCCACTGGATGTGGAAATAACTAAGGAAAATAATAAAAAAATTTCCTCCAGAAGATTAATAAATAATCTTGCTGAATGTGCACAAGCTGATAAAGTCGATCCTTTTAGATCTATTTCCTGTTTAGGAAGACATGGGGAAGACTGGGCAGAGGCAATGAAGGCGAAAGAGCTAAAAATAATAAGTTATTCTGAATCCAAAATAAACAAAGGCAAGACTCAAAAGTTTATGCTTGTGTTTAAATATAAAAATAAGACTACTTTCCTTGGTTTCCCAAAAGGATTCGTCATAAACTTTTATCGTCCAGCCAAGGAAAAACCTTTGGTGCATACGTTTTCAAGACATAAAAACAAAAAATCGCCTCCTTTACTATTTTGCTATAAACTATCCGATAAAATATCCCAGTTCAAAGTAATTGAGCCGACCTCTTTAACAATTAAGAAAAGCGGTAAGATCTCATGGTCATATAATAAAAAAAATGATGTCAGCTATAAATCATACATGTGTTTTAAAACACAGGAGAAATTGGAAAGATTTTTATCATCTTTTATCAGTACTTTTGGAGATCTTGATTTACAAAAACTTGAATTTGAGGATAGTCCCATCAAATAATGGCATATACTGGGCAAATGCATGGGAAGATGTGGTGACGTGATACAATTTTGTAGAACTTGCAGTGCTTCCTTTCATAGTAACGGTGTACCACTTCTGCCCCCACTGCGGAACCTGCTTCACTGTTGAATAATTTGAACGCAAATAGTTTTTTGATTCGACTATGTTAGTGTTTTCTGCTCGATGATGGGTGTCACTGAGTATCAGATGATATTAATTAGTGTTTCGACTGGAGTTCAGTAATTGATTGACATCAAGAAGGCTTAAGCAAATCCTTGCGGTATTTCGGTGTGAGAAAAAAAGAATTCTCAAATTTGAGTCAGAATGGTGTCAGCAAAGAACGTTTTACTGCACTTAGAAACATCGTCATACAATTTCAACCGGGGCCCTTTTTGTTTTGAAAATTTGATATAACAGTGGAATGCTCCTATACCTGCACAAAGAAAATCCATCCCCCGAGAGGCTTTAAATCTTCCAAGCTGTAGGTCAGGAAAGGATCAAGTCAAGTATTTTGTCCAATATTATTATGGGTGAAAATCTAGCCACTCGGATAATCTAAAGTGTCCAAATTTTACTCCAGGCACCCAGCTAAACTATTGTCACTACTCTCTCCCAAGACCCATTCGCACCTGAGCACTTTTTAGTGTCTGCTCGTCTCTCGCCAGGCAACTGGAAATCCGGGGACCGACTTTGGCTGGTGGATGCCATCACACCATTCGGAAACGTGCAGTCAATGCTGGATGATCTGGTCCAAAATGTATTTCCGGACACACCCTTTAAATACATGCAAAGAGACTCTGATGGGAAGCTGGTTATTAAAACCTCGGACACTGCAAATTCACAATCCACCGCAGAATAGTGTCAATTATTGATTAGATTAACAAAAAAAATAGTTATCTGTTCAGCAATATTAAAAGTAGTTGTTGAAACTCGGTTAAATCTTACTCAGAAAATCAGGCAACTTGCCGTCAAAAAGAAGACGTAATTTACGGAATTTTATAAGTCTCCCAGACCTGTGATATCCGGTAAAGGTAATACCGTAATTATTTCATCAACTTGGTACTTATGATTGCCCGGGTATATAACAAATAAGGCATCGAGTTTGAGTTGATCTATAGTAATTCGCATTGATTTGGTTATTTTCGGGGCTTCCGAAAATTTCACCTCAATTCCAATCCGCCGCCCTTCCTTTATAAAAAAAAGATCAAGCTCTGCACCGCTGTGAGTGCTCCAAAAATAGCATTCAGATGGATTAATCGAAAAAAGTATTTGTTCAATCACAAAACCTTCCCAGGAGGCCCCTATTTTAGGATGTCCTAAAAGACTGTTATGGGTTGCTAACTCTAAAAGTGAATGCAGAAGTCCTGAATCCCGGAAATATATTTTGGGTGCTTTAACCTGGCGTTTACTTATATTTTCAAACCATGGCTGTAACTGCCTGATCATATAGGTTCCTGTTAAAATATCCAGATATGATCTCGCCGTTTTATCTGAAACACCCATAGAGCGGGCAATTTTTGAGGCATTCCAGGTTTGACCGTGGAAATGTGCCAGCATTGTCCAGAATCGTCGCATTGCTGGTGCGGGAATGGTGATTCCGAATTGAGGGATATCTCTCTCTAAAAATGTACGAATAAAACCCTCACGCCAAACCTGGCTATCTTGATCAGACTTAGCCAAAAATGACCTGGGAAATCCTCCTTTTAACCAAAGTTCAGATAGCGTTTTTAAACCAGTTTCCAGAAGGCTGAAAGGAGATAATTCAATAAATTCAACTCTACCAGCTAAAGTCTCAGATACATTTTTTATAATGGTCGGCGAAGCGCTGCCAAGGACAAGAAACGTACCTTTGAAATCAGGTTTATCAACAATCACGCGAAGAACTGAGAAAAGCTCCGGTACCAATTGTATTTCATCCAGAATAACTAACCCTTTTGCAGATCCCAACATCAACTCCGGGTTTTGAAGTCGTCTCAGATCGATGTGGGATTCCAGATCATAATAAACTGCAGATTGTTGCTCACCAAGCTCCCTGGCGAGTGTCGTCTTACCACACTGCCTGGGCCCAAGTAAAGCTGTAACTGGAGATCGCTTAATCGCGGCTTTTAATTTTTTCAGGTATTGTTGTCTTTTTATCATGCGTTTAATGTGTCATTGAATATTCGGAGTGTCAATCCGAATATTCAATGATAATATGAAGAAAAAGTCATGACGATGTCATAATCGGGTTTAATTGCGACCAAAATACTCTTACAAATCAGCTACCTGAGAATGGAAGGTGAAAAGCTGATTAAAATCGCTTACCAAGTCTCTCCACTCTTAACTTTACAGGGAAAACAATATTTTACCATACAGGATGATGTTTTGTACGAATCGGGTACTAAAATGGGTATGGATTGACGAATTAGAAGAATTAGATCAACTCACATAAAAAATTTGATAAATTTTGTTTGTGATATTGACATATCCGTCAAATTTGTTCGATTCTTAAGGGGCAAACTTTCAATGTGACTGACCGGTTAAACATATCGGCGGTTGCTTCGGTTTTGTGACCCTCAGGGATCGTACAAAAATAACTTGGCCTAAGCTGTCCGCAAAAGTTCCCAAAAGACTGGACATTTTGCCGACAGAATGCCAAATAATTTTTGAGCCGACCCTCAATTGGACTGGTTTTAAAATGAAAATTGATGCATTGACTGTAGATATTATTAACAGTATGAAGAAAGGGCGGATCCGCTTCAAAGAGATCGCGGATAATCTTTCTCTGGCCGAAGGGACAGTCCGGTCTCGTGTCCGCAAACTGGAGCAGGAAGGCATTCTGGAAATCACCGGATTGGTGGATCCCGAGAAAATTCCAGGGCAGAGTGTTGTTTACATCGGGGTCAAACTCAAGACAATCGAGCTGGTTAAAAAAGGGGCGGAAATCAGTAAAGTCAAAGGTGTGATCGCAGTTGGCGTGGTCACAGGCCGCTACGATCTGATTTTGACAGTTGTCCTGAAAAAAGGATTTGGATTGTTGGAGTTTTACACTGAGGAGTTATCACGGATCGATGAAGTACGGTCAGTCGAAGCGTTTGTGGTTTACAAACATTATAATATTAAAACTCCCTGTGATGAGTGCGGTATTTAGCTTTTAGCATACTGTGCTGCAGGATCAACCAGATAAGGATGGATTATGGGAGATTCAGGAAAACAGACCCCGCTCTATGACTGGCATATGTCCAATGGAGCCAAGATGGGGAATTTTGGCGGTTATGATATGCCCCTCTGGTACGAGACAGGGCCAAAAGAAGAACATCTGACGGTGATTCATCAGGCCGGTATTTTTGACACGAGCCATATGGCGGCGATTACGGTGAAAGGCACGAAAGCCGTCGAGCTACTGCAACGCTGTTTTTCAAAAGATCTGGCGTTCTGTATTGGTCCACAGAAAAAGCCGCTCTCGGCCGGTCGTTGTGTGTACGGTGTTTTCTTGAACGAAAAAGGGGGGGTGATTGACGACGCCCTGGTATACATGAACGATCCCGATGTCTATACCATCATTGTCAATGCCGGGATGGGGCAGGCGGTATCTGCCCATCTGGAAGCGCATCGTCAGGGAGAAGATGCAGAAATCCGGGATCTGACGGATAAAACGGGGAAAATAGATGTTCAGGGTCCAAACGCCGCGAAGATCGTTTCTGAACTTATCCAGAATCCTGATCAGGTATTTGAGAAAATGCCCTACTTCAGTTTCAAAGGGGACCTCAAAGGTGAGACCGTCGC
>PJEL010003486.1_pt1 | contig 13417 bp, 12 predicted proteins | sample 1853271 | NCBI WGS metagenome assembly PJEL01 (sample SAMN08108733, study PRJNA415343) | Invertebrate metagenome, whole genome shotgun sequencing project. | host: Globobulimina | place: Sweden: Gullmar Fjord | collected 2015-08 | reverse complement strand
CCCAGAGTATGGGAAGGAATATTGGCCGACGTGCAGGCGAGAATGATGGACTCTTCCCGTCTGAAGCAGGCGCTGTTTAATTTCGCCATGAACAGGGCGCAGAAAAGTCTACAGCAAGGGAGAAAGTCCCGTTTGGCCGATCTTATATTGATGAGGGCGCTGCGAGACAGACTCGGTTTCTCATTCCTGAAATCCGCTGCGACAGGTGGCGCCGCCATGGGCCCGGATACCTTCAGGTTCTTCCAGAGTATCGGTGTACCACTGCGTCAACTCTATGGTCAGACCGAGATGTGTGGGGCATACACGATTCATCAGGAAGACGATGTGGATTATGACAGCGTCGGTGTCGCTTTCGATAGCGCCGAGGTCAAGGTTATCAATTGTGACCGTGAAGGGGTGGGCGAGGTGATCGCCAAAACCTTAGGCATGTTCAATGGCTACCTGGGTGATCAGGAGGCGTTTGACGAAGACGTGAAACAGGGATGGATGCATACGGGAGATGCGGGCTATTTTAAGCCGTCGGGGCACCTTGTGGTTATCGACAGAATTAAAGATCTGGCCAAAACGAGCCAAGGTATTCAGTACTCACCTCAATATATAGAGAACAAGCTTAAGTTCTCCTCCTTTATCGGAGAGGCGGTGATCTTAGGCAAAGAGAAACCCTATCTGTCGGCCATCTTATGCATACGTTTCAGTATCGTCTCTAAGTGGGCCGAGCAACGCGGCCTCGCCTTTACCAACTACACCAACCTGTCATCGCTGCCCGAAGTCTATGAAAAGTTGTCTGAGGAGATTGAGATAGTGAATCAGTCACTACCGGATGCCCAGAAGATCAGTAAATTTATCCTGCTCTATAAGGAGCTCGATGCCGATGATGGCGAGTTAACCCGTACCCGCAAGGTCAGGCGTGGTGTGATAGCCGATAAGTATGGCGACATCATCTCATCTATCTATAACGATGCACCTCATGTGGATATCGATACTGTGATCACCTTCCAGGATGGCAGTAAGTCCCGAATTCAGACCCAGCTTAAGGTGGCATCGGTTATCGAGACGACAAGCGTATCCGAGACAGAAATAGAGCAAAGGAGAGCGTCATGAATTTTGAATTACTACTGCAACTCATCATCAACGGCCTGATTGTCGGCCTCTTGTATGGCGTTGTGGGCATGTGTTTTGTCTTGGTCTATAAATCGACTCAGATTGTTAACTTCGCCCAGGGAGAGTTCCTGCTGGTGGGGGCTTGGGTGTGTTGGGCGTTCCTAGTCTATATGGAGCTGCCATTCGTTGTTGGTTTTGTGCTAACTCTCTGTTTTATGGCCCTGTTTGGTGTGTTGCTACAGATGATAGTCCTGCGCCCCATGATAGGTGAGCCCATTATCTCGGTCATCATGGTGACGATCGGCCTGTCGATATTCTTTCAGTCATTAACGAAATGGATATTTGGCGTTTCACCGCAGAGCTATCCCAAGGTCTTCGATACTCACTCTATCTCTGTCTTTGGCCTCAACGTTGAACTGGCTTATCTGATGAGCACCATCATAGCCCTGTGCATCATGGTGGGTTTCTTCTTCTTCTTTAAATACTCAAAGCATGGTCTGGCGATGCGGGCGACGGCGTTCGATCAGCAGGTGGCTCAGAGCCTGGGGATCTCGGTTAAGCAGGTCTTCGCCATGAGTTGGGGCATTGCGGCCACGGTTTCGGCAACGGCGGGCGTGGTGATAGGCATGGTTAACGGGGTATCAGACTCATTGTCTGCCATCGGTATCAAGGTGTTCCCGGCGGTGATATTGGGTGGATTAGACTCCATCGTGGGTGCCATCGTGGGCGGTGTGATCATCGGCGTTCTAGAGAACGTTGCCGAGTTCTTCGACAGTCAGTACTTACACATAGGCAACATGTATGACATCGCGCCGTTTTACGTGCTGTTAGTGATCCTCTGGTTTAAACCCTATGGCCTGTTTGGTACCCGGGATATCGAGCGTATCTAGGCTCGTGTGAAGACATTCTCAGGTAAATTCAAGCTCGAAATATAAACAGGCCCTAGCAGGCTGTAAATACAGTTCAAGGAGTTTTTTATGTCTAGTTTGGCAATGCGTCCATGCGGGGATTTCAGGACCAGTTACAAGAAAGACAACACGATATTTGAGACCAAGACAATACGATTGATGGCCATCCTAGCCATCGCAGCCGCTTGTCTGGCACCTCTGGTTTTGGATGGCTACTTTTTAACCCTGTTTATCCAGATCTCTTATCTGGGAATAGCGGCGCTGGGACTCAACATCTTAGTGGGTTTCACCGGACAGATATCTTTGGGTCATGGTGCCTTCTTTGGTTTCGGTGCATTTGCATCAGCTTGGCTCAACACCAGCTTCAATATCCCGGTAGCCCTGTGCATCCCCTTGGCAGGCTTCTTAACTATGGCAGTAGGCATGTTATTTGGTATGCCCGCCGCCCGTATTAAGGGACTTTACCTGGCGATTGCGACTTTGGCGGCCCAGTTTATTATCGAAGACTTTTTTGCCCGGGCTGATTGGTTCTCCGGTGGTTCATCGGGCTCTATGGCGGCGCCGGTGAACCTGTTCGGTTTCGAGTTCGATACAGACCAAAGCTTCTACTATATCGCCCTGTTCGCCCTGATCTTTATGTATATCTGGGGCTGTAACCTGATGCGCAGCCGGGATGGTCGTGCGTTTGTGGCGGTACGTGACCACTATCTTTCGGCCGAGATCATGGGGGTGAAGTTAAACAAGTATCGCCTACTGTCATTTGGCATCTCCTCTTTCTATGCGGGGATCGGCGGGGCGCTATACGCGCACTACCTTGGTTATGTGTCGGCAGAAGGTTTCACCATTTTTATGTCGATACAGTTTCTGGCCATGATCATCATCGGCGGTCTGGGCTCGATTAAGGGAACCTTGATGGGGGTCATCTTCATGGTGCTTCTGCCGGAGATGTTGGAGACGGGCGTCGGCCTGATGAAATACACCGACTGGGGCAATATCCCTATGGTGACCGACGGTCTGGCCTACATCAAAGAGATGGCAATCGGTCTGGTGATCATCCTGTTCCTTATTTTTGAGCCAGAGGGACTCGCCCATCGATGGGCGCAAATAAAGAACTATTGGAAATTTTATCCATTCGCTTACTAAGAGATCCGTTCGTTTCAAGCAGTGTAAAAGCAAGCCGCAGAAGGACTTTGTTAAGTAGCCGAAGCCATTTGCTAACGATTAACTCGTAACTATAAGTTTCAACTACAAACTTCTAACTATAACAAGTACCGGCTATCAGCCACTATTTTGAAGGAATATGACATGTATAAAAAATTGATACTCGCCTCATCCATCACAACTGCCATTTTGGGTATTAGTAGCCAGGTCAGCGCCGAGGAGGCTATTTTCGTCGGCCATCTTGCCGATATGTCTGGCCCGACAGCATTTGTGGGGAAACCCTACGCCGATGGGGTGAGAGATTCACTCGCCTACATCAACTCCCATGGTGGCATAAGTGGGACTAAGCTCGAATATGAGACCATAGATTATGGCTACAAGGTGCCTCAGGCTATCGCCTCATACAAAAAGTGGCAGTCACGTAAGAATATGGTGGCGATGCAGGGCTGGGGAACCGCCGATACCGAGGCACTTATCTCTTTTGCCGCTAAAGATCATACGCCTATCTTCTCCGCTTCCTACTCGGGACATCTGACCGATCCTAAGGGGCTTAACCCCAACACCAAAAAGCCTGCGCCTTACAACTTTTTCTATGGGGCGTCCTATTCCGACTCTTGCCGTGGTCTGGTTCAGTGGGCCGCCAAAGATTGGCAAGCCAAAGGGGCCAAGGGGAAGCCTAAATTTACCCACATCGGTGCTAATCACCCGTTCCCGAACGCGCCTAAGGCCGCTTGCGCCGAGTATGCCACTGAGCTTGGATTTGAGGTACAGCCTGCTGTCGTTATTTCGATGAAGCCCGGAGATTTTAAGGCGCAGTGCCTGAGCCTGAAGAGCTCGGGAACTAACTATGGCTATATCGGTAACTTAGGTGGCTCGGTGCAGTCACTGGTTAAATCCTGTAATACGGTTGGTACCGAGATCCAGTTTATGTCCAATATCTGGGGCGGTGACAAGCTGGTATTTAAAGCGGCAGGCGAGGGGATTAAAGATTATATCTTTCCGACCATGACGCCATTTTGGACCGATGAAGTACCGGGCATGAAGTTGGTGCGTGAGATCTCAAAAATGTCTGACAGCTCAGGCAGTAAAGAGCGTCTGCACCATTACATTCGCGGGATCTGCTCAACCTTCTTTATGAAAGAATCGATGGAGTGGGCCAAGGCAAACGGCGGTGTAACCGGAGAGAACGTCAAAAAAGGCATGTATGCCCAGAAAAACTGGGTGCCTAAGGGACTAGAAGGGGTGTGTCTGGCAGCGACCTGGACGCCTGAAGATCACCGTGGCATCAACCAGGTGAATATCTATAAGGGTAACTTCAATGGCGGCGATATTCGCGTCGAGAAGGCCGACCAGGTGACCCTTGAACGACGTGTTGACTGGTTAGGTTATTAATCTTATTGGGGCGTAATTTAATTGCGCCCCCCATTTTTTAGGGGGTATGTATGGCACAAGCAGCACAGATCCAAAAGACGCCACCCGTGTTATCCATCAATAATATCGAAGTTGTCTACGATGATGTTATCCAGGTGCTCAGAGGCGTGAGCATTGAGGTTCCGCAAGGCAAGATAGTCACTCTTTTAGGGCCAAATGGCGCCGGGAAGTCCACCACGCTTAAGGCCATTTCCGGATTACTGAGAACAGAAAATGGCGATGTCACCCGGGGCGATATTCGTTTCATGGGTCAGCAGATAGATAAAAAAAATGCCGATGAAATTGTTCGCTCCGGTGTATTCCAGGTGATGGAGGGACGCCGTATCGTTGAAGATATGACGGTGATTGAAAACCTTAAGCTAGGTGCTTATACCCGAAGTGATAATATGATTAATCAGGATATCGAGATGGTATTCAGTTATTTTCCTCGCCTCAAGGAACGTACGGGGCTGGCCGGATACCTCTCCGGCGGAGAGCAACAGATGCTCGCCATTGGCCGCGCCCTGATGGCGCGCCCTAAGATGATCTGCCTCGATGAACCCTCGATGGGGTTATCACCCCTGTTGGTGAAAGAGGTGTTCGGGATCATAGATAAGATCAACAAGGATCAGGGGATCACTATGCTGCTGGTGGAGCAAAATGCCAATTATGCCCTGAAGGCCGCCGATTACGGCTATATCATGGAGTCCGGAAAAATCGTATTGGACGGGACCAGCGAGCAACTGTTGAGCAACGAAGATGTGAAAGAGTTCTACTTAGGTGGCGGTAACGAGAAGAGAAAAAGTTTCAAGAATTTAAAGTCTTATAAGCGTCGTAAGCGTTGGCTGTAACCTTGGCTGCATACAAAGAAGGATGATAAGAGGATGGTGTTATGAATAGCGTATATGATCCTAAAGAGCTGCAGAGTCAGACCAGACGAGAGGGTGACCTGCTCGCGCGTTTACCGATTCTTCTGGCTTATGCCAAACAAACGTGTGACCACTATCGGCGTACACTCAGTGATATCGATGTGACCGCTATTTCGAGTCGGCAGTCATTAACCTCTCTGCCTGTCACAAGAAAATCGGACCTGATTGGCCTGCAGGCCAAGAACATGCCGTTTGCCGGGCTTAATGCGTCAAGCTCGACGCCGAGCCGAATTTTTCAATCTCCCGGTCCTATCTTTGAGCCCGAGCATGATAGCAAAGACTGGTGGCGAATGGGCGCCGCCTTCTACGCAGCAGGTTTTCGCGCGGGAGATCGGGTGCAAAATTGTCTCTCTTATCATCTCAGTCCCGGCGGTTTTATCATGGACTCGGGGGCTAAGGCTTGTGGCTGTACGGTGATCCCCGCCGGCCCGGGGCAAACGGAGCAGCAGCTGGATATTATCGAGCTGCTCAGACCCGAGGGGTACAGTGGCACACCATCATTTCTGAACATTTTACTGCAGAAGGCGAAAGAGCAGGGAAGGGATATCTCCCCGATTAACAAGGCGCTGGTATCGGGTGAAGCATTGACACCGTCACTGCAAGCCACATTTACCGCAGCGGGAATATCGGTAAGTCAGGCCTACGCGACCGCCGATATAGGTTTAATCGCTTATGAGACTTGCCCGGACAGTGGTTTGGTGATCGCCGAAGATATTCTGGTTGAAATTGTCAGGCCTGGTAGCCAGGAGGTCGTCACCGATGGTGAGGTTGGTGAAGTGGTGGTGACCAGCTTTAATCCTGATTACCCCCTGATCCGCTTCGCCACCGGCGATCTGTCTTCAATCATGCCGGGAGCCAGCCCGTGCGGCAGAACTAATACACGCATCAGAGGCTGGCAGGGACGCGCTGACCAGACTACTAAGGTCAAAGGGATGTTTGTCCATCCCGAGCAAATCGAACGTGTCAGGCTATCTCATTGCGAGCTAACTAAGGTGAGGTTAGTGGTGACCAATATCGATGAAAACGATCAGATGACGCTGCACTGCGAAGTGAGTAATGCCGAGCGCACTGATTTCGAGTGTAGTGATATCGATATGGCTCGAGTTGCACAGACGATGAAGGCCATCACTAAGCTCACGGGGTATGTTGAGTTTGTCGGCTCCGGCAGTCTGAGCGATGACGGTATCGTGATTGAAGATCAGCGATAACCTGGCTGCTTAGCGAACGTTTAGAGCTCGCTTGAAGCATAAAAAAACGCCCTCAGGTTCAGACCTGAGGGCGTTTTTACTGACTCTTGTTTTAAGTCGTTTTAAGCCTTGGCCTAAGTCGTTTGACTTTGAGCAAGTGGCTTAGACTAAGTTTATTACTTAGCAGACTTAAGGAAGTCGATAATTTGATCGAATGGGATCTCTTGCTTCTCACCCGTGCGGCGGTTCTTATATTCGAACACACCGTTATCGATATTACGATCGCCAATCACGACAACGTGTGGCAGACCGACAAGTTCCATATCGGCAAACATCACACCGGCGCGCTCTTTACGGTCGTCGAATAACACTTCGAAGCCTGCGTCTTGCATGTCTTGATAGAGCTTCTCAGCCATATCTTTAACACGATGAGACTTATGCATGTTCATCGGTAAGATACCGACTTTGAACGGAGCAATCGCATCGGGCCAGGTGATACCACGGTCATCGTGGTTTTGCTCAATCGCAGCGGCAACTATACGGCTAACGCCAACGCCATAACAACCCATCAATAAGGTTTTCGCCTTACCATTTTGGTCGAGTACATTGGCGTTCATCGCTTTAGAGTAGTTATCACCCAGCTGGAAGATATGACCCACTTCGATACCGCGAAGCAGTGCAATAGTACCTTGACCACAAGGGCTGGCTTCGCCTTCGATGATGTTACGTAGATCGAATGCTTCAGTCTCAGGAAGATCGCGTTCCCAGTTGATGCCAAAGTAGTGCTTATCATCTTGGTTTGCACCGGCGCCGAAATCGCTCATCACGTTAACGCCATGGTCGATATAGACAGGGATCTCGAGGCCGACAGGACCGATAGAACCAGGGCCTGCACCAATAGCCTTACGGATATCGGCTTCGTCTGCAAACTCAAACGGAGCCAGTACCGCAGGGATCTTCTCGGCCTTGACTTCGTTAAGGTCATGATCGCCACGAACCACAAGGGCGACCAGAGGTGCCTCTTCGGTCGCGCCTTTTACGATAAGGGTCTTAACGGTCTTTTCGATGGCGATGCCGTGATGCTCAACCAACTCGGCGATGGTCTTAGCATTGGGAGTGTTAACCAGGCTCATCTCAAGCGTAGGTGCTTGACGAGTCTCAGTAGGCATCGGCGCTTCGGCTTTTTCGATATTGGCCGCGTAATCGCTCATCGTCGAGTAGGCGATCAGGTCTTCGCCACTGTTCGCTAGTACGTGGAACTCGTGTGACATGCTGCCACCGATAGAACCGGTATCGGCAATTACAGGACGGAACGAGAGTCCCATGCGAGATAGAATATTGTTGTAAGCCTGGAACATAGACTCGTAAGTCTCGTCCATGGTCTCTTGATCTAAGTGGAAAGAGTAAGCGTCTTTCATCAGGAATTCACGTGAACGCATCACACCGAAGCGAGGACGTACTTCATCGCGGAACTTAGTCTGGATCTGGAACAGATTCAGTGGCAACTGCTTATAAGAGTTAACCTCTTTGCGCACGATATCCGTGATCACTTCTTCGTGAGTCGGGCCAAGAACGAAGTCACGGTTATGGCGATCCTGGAAACGAAGTAGCTCGGGACCAAATTTTTCGAAGCGACCCGTCTCAACCCAAAGGTCAGCAGGCTGAACCATCGGCATCAGGATTTCAACAGAACCGGCTTTATTCATCTCTTCACGGACGATAGCTTCTACCTTGCGCAGTACACGAAGTCCCGTCGGCAACCAGCTGTAAAGGCCTGAAGCGTTACGACGGATCATGCCGGCACGTAACATTAATTGATGACTGATCACCTCTGCATCTGCAGGGGTCTCTTTTTGTGTTGAAAGCAGGTACTTGCTAACGCGCATTACCGATATCCAGTTGTTGAAATAAATAGGGCGACATTTTAGCATCTGTGGGGTTTCTGTCTACCAAGTTTATTGCCCCTTGGGATGAAGGGGCGTTTCATTTTTTATTGGTTACTCTTGGTGTGATGGGTATTGGAAAGTTTTTTGAAGGTTGTACCTTCATTGGGGGTTATAGCTTGCAGCTGGCTTATGTGCAGTTACGCCTTGGGACGGTGAATAGAAACCTGAGGTTTCTGAGCTCATGAACGAGAGGCATGGATGCCGAACTGGCTCTTAGATATGGATATCGTTGTGAACCCATCCTTGGGCGCTCTGCGATTTCATCCCTGAAATCGAAGCCCTCAAGCTCACTTATCACCGATTATCTATGTTTCTTCGATTCCAGCTTTAAGGTGAGAAGTTGTGATTCTTGCCAAATAAGACGCGATAAAAAGATGCTTAAATAAGTTACACAGGTCACATAAAGAAGGAGGTATTTTCTTATCTGGTAACTCTTGTTGGGGGTTCTGAATTTCGTAAACTGATAATCCATTTACAACAAGCGCTTAGTGGTGTTGGTTAAGCCGTAATAACCAAGCAGACGGGAACGTTATCCTGCTGCTATTATTGAATAAGTTGTTAGTTGCAAAAGGAGTCTGCGCATGAGTCTACTTATCATTGTATTTGGATTTTTGATTGTAATAGCTGGAACAATACTAACTGTTAATCCAAAGGTGATTATTGATTTTCTGGAGTCCAATAAAGAAAAAGTATGGATTCATATATTAGCTGTTGTCGTAAGAGTGATTCTTGGTATCTGTTTAATATTGCAGTCAAATATATCCAAGTTTCCAATCATAGTTGAGATATTTGGTTGGCTTTCATTAACCGCAGCGATACTTATAACAGTAATTGGCCGTAGCAGCTTTCAACAGTTAATGAATTGGGTTATTACTAAGGTTAAACCATATGCTCGTTTGGGCGGATTAGTCTCCGCGGGATTTGGTGTTTTTCTTATTTATGCTTTTATCTAAAGTAAGAGTTTGTCAACGTAACAAGGTAATAAATAAGGATAAAAACAGTTCTATGTTTTCGTTCATTAACATTTTAGCAAACAATTTTTCTCCCATTATTAGGGCGTTGGTATGTTTAGACAGAATATGAGCGAAATCCCAGGTACAAAAGGTTACGGTAGATTTGTTAGTTGTTTTATCGAAAGTAGCCAGTCATTAAAGCCTGCAAAGACTTCATTGACTTTTTGCCTCCTATCTCAGGGCGAGTTCGGGATGTATGCGCGGGCGCAGGTCAAAATTCTGCAGCACTAGCAGAGTTAGGCTATTCGGTCGTGGCAGTTGAGCCAATGACTGAGTTTTTGGACGCTGCGCGTATTAAATATTCAGTTCTCCCAATAACATGGCTAAATGGTAGTTTGCCAATGATAGAGTGCCTGAGATCTTATCAAAGTAAATTCGATTTAATTCTCGTCATTGGAGTTTGGTATCATCTTAATGAAGCTGAGCGAGCACTGGCAATGGAACTTCCTGTATTTCACTGAGGCGATGCCGTGCATCAACTGCTGGCAGCACGGGTTAAGGTATGAGCTGCTATAAATTAATGGGGAAGCCGGCACTTTTCCATTCGGGGAAGCCATCCTCGAGTCGTCGTGTTTGAAATCCCTTAGAACGCAAAAATTCTACTGCTTCAAAAGCCAGAATACAGTGTGCGCCGCGGCAGTATGCGATAACCTCTTGGTTAGGTTCTATTGCAGAAAACTGCTTCTTAAGCTCTTCGACCGTAAGGTTAATAGCTCCGGGCAGGTGCCCCGATGCGTACTCTGCCGAAGGACGAACATCAATCACAGTGACGGAGCCTTCTGATGCCCTTTTTAATAATTCTTCACGGGGAATAGGCTCCATCTCATCTTTAGAGTATAAATAAGCATTAACTAATTCTTTTACCTCAGTAATATGGCTTTCCGCAACACGCTTCATGCTCGCCATCAGCTCTACAACACCATCTCCCTTCAAACGATAGAAGACGCGTTGGGCTTCTTTTCGAGAGGCAACTAACCCTGCGAGCCGTAGTTGCTGAAGGTGATGTGAAGTGTTGGCTACGCTCAACCCCATGACCTTTGCGAGATCATCGACGGAGTATTCACACTGGGCTAAAAACTCAAGCATTTCCAGGCGGTTTGGGTTACTCATAGCCTTGGCAATGACAGAAAACTGTGCATTGAGGGACTTCTTAAACTGGCTCATTTTATTTATCTCTTTAGTCATTGGCTTATTGTATTCAAAAGAGTACTTGAATACAAAATTATTGACGTGATAACCTTATTCAAAAGATTGTTTGAATAAGGTTGATATGAAAGCGCGTGAAAGTGGAATGCCAGAAGAAGATAGCTGGGCTAGCTTTTTTGAGGTGGACAAGGCTATAGCAAGGTTACTTCCCAAAGATACTCTTAACGGTGATTGGGTTGAATTTGGTTGTGGATACGGCACCTTTACATTGCCTGCAAGTCAACGCATTGCCGGCACATTGAAGGCGCTGGATATCGAACCGGAGATGATCCACGCAATAGAGCAATTAAGTGCGAAGCATTGTCTTAACAACATAGAGGCCGAACAACGCGATTTTGTGCAGTTTGGCACCGGCTTGCCCGATCACACTCAATCAGGAGCCATGATCTATAACTTATTGCATCTCGACGATCCGGTCGATTTACTCAGGGAAGCTTATAGAACGTTAAAGATTGGAGGTTGTCTCTCAGTGATCCATTGGAGAGGTGATATACCGACACCTCGAGGTCCGGCCTTGGAGATCCGCCCAAGCCCGGAGCAGTGCTGCGAATGGATCGAGGAAGCGGGTTTCAAGCATATTCAAGCGATTGATTTAGCTGATTGTTGCCCCTATCACTTCGGCTTGCTTGCATGGCGCTAATATAAAAATAAAACAGGGAGACTATATGAAAAATCTTATAATTTTTAATCGTGAACCCTATGATACTACCGATGTAACCTGGAATGGACTTCGTTTAGCCAACAAGTTAATTGAAGGGGGGGAGGAGTTGAGAATTTTTCTGATGAACGATGCCGTTGATATGGCTCGGGATGTCTGTAAGCCACCAGAACATTATGATCAAGATCTTGGACAAATGCTTAGGGAGTTAATTGTCAGTGGAGCGAGTGTAAAGGTTTGTGGCACCTGTATGGCGCGCTGTGGCATCTTTAAGAATCAACCTTATTTTGAGGGTGCAGAGCAATCAACAATGCAAGAGCTGTCTGATTGGGTTATAGATAGCGACAAGGTCATTAGCTTCTAAGCAACACCAGCTCAACATACCAATCGGCATAAAGATGTGATCGCTCAGCGAGAATTTAGCGCTTTTGAGGCAAGGCAACGAGTGAAGGACATAGTCATTCTACGTTTAAGCTCGTTAACACGGCATCAGAAGCGCTAAAACTCGCCTTTCAGGAGTGTTTTTGGCTGCCTACTTCTGCGTTGAATGACTTCAGAAGGGAGCACCATTCCCTCATCCATTCGCCTTGAATTAGTTTGCCAAAAATACTCTGAGTAGATCACTTTCTTATGCCGATTGGTATTAGTATGCGATGAGCTGGCGCTATACTGAGCGAGGGAATTTATCCTTCGGGTGTTGCGAAGAACTGTGAACGGACAAGGCTGTTTTATTAGTTAAGATATCAAATATGAACACTTCGATTGTATGCAAGGATATACAGAGTATATCCTCTATTAAAAGCGAGTAAGTGGGTGACTAATCGTGCTTTACTTGGTAGATAATCCCAACAATAGTATTCAATGGAGTTTTAGCCGCTTGCTTTGCAGCTCAAATCTATTGCGACTAAGGTTAGCTATTCTAAAACAGCAAAGGAAAACCCATGAGTATCATAAAGGTCAAGACGAAGCTTGATGAGTATAGATATAGAGCTAAGTCTGCTGATATCAATGAATTATCAGGCCGTACTAACAGAAGCGATATAACTCATTTTGTTAATGGTGAAATTGCCAAACGCATGGAATTTAAACAGGGTGATATTGTAGTCGACATTGGGTGTGGCGATGGTACATTGCTAGAAATTGCTGAAAGCGAAGGCAGTTTTGGTATCGGGATATTACCAAGTGAAGAAGAGGTTACTCGAGTTCGGGATAGATTTTTAACAAATCCTGATCGAATTAAAATTGAGCAAGGGCTAGCGTCAAAAACTGAATTGCCTGACGAAGTGGCTAATAAAGTCGTGTGTAATGGCGTGTTTCTTCTTCTTGATGAGGAAGATGTCAATCTTGCGTTAAAAGAGATAAGTAGAATTACAAAGCCAAACTCATTTGTATACATTGGAGAGTTATGCTTTCGGGATGAAACTGAAGGTAAGAATTATGGTGATTCAATATTAAAGTGGTTATTGTGGGTTCTATGGAATCAAGGGGGAGGCGAATTCCTGTCGCGATTAAAACAGACTCTACGAGCTATTTTTACGACAGAACAAATGCTTATTCTTCCGAAAAGTCATTATTATTGTACTCCTGAGGAGTTTATATCCAGAGCTAAGTCATTTGGTCTTAATATTAATGAACATTTTCCACACAAATCTATATCTTTAAATAATGAAGTTATAAAAAGTTCCAGCAGACAAGATTATATTTTCATTAAGGTCTAGCAAGCTCTTATCCCAAACCAATTTTACATGCAGATATGACACCCTATCGAAGAGAAAAACATCTAGGTGTAAACGCGGCTATTGCCGTCCGTGGCATAGATGTTACAGACGACAATAGAGACTCTTTCTGTATTGGAGATAATGAGTACACACAGATTTGAAAACCTGTTACCCGATAAG
>PJEL010003485.1_pt1 | contig 13417 bp, 21 predicted proteins | sample 1853271 | NCBI WGS metagenome assembly PJEL01 (sample SAMN08108733, study PRJNA415343) | Invertebrate metagenome, whole genome shotgun sequencing project. | host: Globobulimina | place: Sweden: Gullmar Fjord | collected 2015-08 | reverse complement strand
CGCTACGACTCTTACCGGCCTTGGTATTCGGTCGCTTAGTGAACCGTTTCTTAGCGTTGGCGTTCTTCTTATTGGCCACCGTCCTCGACACATCGGCGAGTTGTGGACCAAATTTCATAAACATTGCCTGATCGAACAGTTCCGGCCCCCACGCTGAAACGGCGTCCTCGTCGTCCCGGTTGATGGATTGCAGCTTCTGGGCTGCCTTCCACACTTTCGTCCGGTTATCCTTGAACCCCGTCTTCAGGTTTTCGGCGGTGCCATTGCCCAGGAGTTCGCTATACGCCTCCTGGCCGTTCGCCCAGCCATCGAACGCAGCCACTTGCTGCGTGTGCTCCTGCGCCTGGAACCTGCCGCCGAACTCTCGGAGCATGTTCCCGGTCGCATCTTCCAGCCGAGCGGCTCGCGCGTTCAGGTGATCGACGACCTTCTTGAGCTGGCTCTGGATCTTGATGATTTGCGGATCGAACTCATCCGCGGGCAGTTCATCGAAGTCCAGCTTCAGCTCCGCTAGTTGATCGCCTTCATCCTTCTCCGCAGGCTTCTCGGTTTTTGCAGGTGTTTTGTCCATCGCGTTTTGGACCGCGATAGCCAGAGCCGTAACGCCCATCGACGTTGCCTGCTGCTCGGTGAAACCAACCTTCTTCGCAAGCTTTACCATCTCAGGTGGCACCTCGCTTACTTCCGCGTCGGAATCCTGGTCATCGACATCGGCAGTATCCTCTTCCGCTTCGGGCGATGTTCCACCATCGTCCGGCTCGTCAAAATCGTGGTCGTAGTCGCCCTTGACCTCTTCCTCGGTTCGTTCGTAGGTCTCTTCCTCGAAGGCTTGTTTATCCCTTCCGAATGCGTCGTCTAGTGGCGCCTTCGGGGCGACTTCTGCTACATCTGTTTCAGGCATAGTTCTCTCCAAAATCTGAGTCTTTGAACTTCGGGGTCGGGTCTCCGTAGCCCGCATTCCGATCGTGCAATCCGCATGCGTTCAGGTACGCCTTGCGATGCGCCTTATCAGTCAGGATCGCATCGCCATCTGCAGTGAATGAGGTGGGTACGCCGTTAGCTTCCGCATGTGCCATGGCCTCTGATATTTGCGCCGGATGTACGCCGGCCGCTGCGGAGTTCATTGGCCACATCGAATCTGACGACGCGCCCTGCCTCATCGAATAATCTCTGCGGTATTCGACGCCGTCCTGGGTGACAGTCTGCGGTGCTTCCCCGCACGGGTAGAAAAGCTCCAGCACCTTGTCGTCGTCGTTAATGTATACAAACCGTGCCATTAACCTACCGCCCTTCCAAACGCTGCGTTCTGCTCGCTACTGCCCTTACCCATCATCATCCCTATCTGCGATTCGCTCTGTCCTTGCGTCGTCTGGCCCGGCCGATTGATTCGCACGCTCTCAGTACGTTTATTGGCTGCCGCTGGCATATCGCCGCCACCTGGCGGGGCTATTGGGACTTCTTCCACCGGGTTAGCGAACGTGAAGATGTCGGTGATCTCGTTCAGGTCGGCGAACTTTGATGCCGTCTTGATCAGTGCCTCGAAGTCGATCTTGGTACCGCCCGCCATGAGTTGCGGCATGAGCGGGAAGACATACTGCTGGAATATCTGGCTCATCGCCTGGAGTTTCATACCGGGCGTTCTGTGCCGCATGGAGTATGCCTCGATGGAGACGTTGTACTCAAGGAAGTCCCCTTCGCGCTCGGCTGGGGTGTAGGTGGTCTGGAAGCTGATAGTGGTTCCGGGTATCGGCCGTGTTAGCGGTATCTCGATGTTCGGGTCGTGATAGAGGTACCATGCCACCTTCTGGAGCACTCGGGTCGTGAACTCTTCAGTAGTGGATTCCAGGTCGGTCACTTTCACCGCACTTTGTTGACTGATCATCTGCTCTTGGCCGAGGGTATCGGCTTGCGGGCCGAGCCCGCCGAGTTGGTCTAGGTTGCCGGCGTGTTGCTTGAAGAGGTCTCGTGAGGTGATCGCGTATGCCAGGTTGTTCGGGTCGATACCACCGAACCGGTACTCACGGACCTTATCCGGCTGATCCATGCGAACGCCGGCGCCGTCCACGGCTTGCTGAACTCGTTCTGCGTCTTCGTTGGAGTCGCCCTGATAGCCGAGGATGGTCTTCTGGCGCTCGGCCTGGTCGCTCAGCTTTCGGAACAGGTTATTGACGACATCGTGTTCATCTCGCCAAATGGCGGCGGGGGGAAGAGGGTAGATGCAGTTGGGCACTCGGTTGTATCGGAGAAGATCATAGGGTCCGGACTCTGGTCCTTCCCAATCTCCAGCGAACAGGGCCTTGGCCGGGGCACCAGTGTTAGCGATGGTGATGTATTGGTTATCGTACGGCAGCCACACATCCCACAGCTCGACCCACTCCTTGTACGCTTCCGCGTGTAGCCCGGTATCGTCGTGTGCCAGCTCTTCGACTCGCTCATTACCGTCCTCCGCGAAGGCTACTTCGTATTCCGACGACGACGTTGGCTGGAGCAGGTCTCTGGCTTCCTTATCGAAGTCCATTTCCATGGCGATTTCGTAAGGGATCTTGTACCGATTGCCGGCGAGGCTGACCTGCCCGTATCGGGTTGCGGTCATATCGTAGACGAAGTCGTCCAGATCGACGGAATCGGCGTACGGTTGGCCGATGTCGTGCAGGAAGCCCATCACCTCGACCTGGCTGTGTATCGCGGTCCCGGTCTTCATAATGCCCATACCAAACAGGGCGTCTTGAATACAGGACCGGATGGTATCGACGAACCGGATCTCGTAGAGAAGGTGGTTCATCGCCAGCTCCAGCTTGGCTGCATCGTTCTTCAGGCGGCTGGATATGGTTGTGGCGAGGACTTTCGGGTTATGTGCTGCGAGGTGTTGAACGAAGATCGAGGTGGCCATCTCGATGAGATTGACCGGAACCTCGTACGCTGTCCCGTTATCGCTGTAATGCTGGCCGACGAATTGCTCTACTACTTCAAACCGTTTGCGTCGGTACGGCTCCATTTTCCGGTACGAATACTCCATAGCGCACCAGAGCTGTGCCATCTGGTCGCCGTTGTTCGGGTTGTATTCGTCAGGGTGGTCCGAGTAGGCCATTCATGGCTCTATTCTCCATGTCCTCCGAGTGCGGCGCCCGGCCATGGTAACCGGGATCCGCGCTCGGGCTGTTGCTGCGGCCGGTAGCTATCCGGCAAACAGTCTCTCAGTGGATTATACACCACTCTTTTTTATTGCAACCCTAAATGCGTAGCCTGTGAACATGGTCACAAGGCCCGCTATAGTAGTCCACGTCTGCTCGTCAATCAGGTTCAGTGGTCGGATCGCTATCAAAGCTCCAATCGCCACCGTCCCGATTATGCTCTTCTTCCCGTCCAGTAGCTTCCTGATTATCGCCATCGATCTTCACCTCATTAGGGTAGCTTCTCTTACCGTTGGGGTACACGTTCTTAGCGTACATGACAACGGTACAGCCAGAAAGGCACGCGAGCAGCGCGACCATAGCAAGGCCCCCGCCAATAGCTCTGGCCAGTTTATCTGACACTTTGTGCTCCTTCAGCCGCTGTTTGGCGGCTACTTTGCGCTGCCTCACGGCCTCTCTCAGCATGGGTCTTCGCAGGCGGTAGTGGTACCCGTCCAGGCCGGCCGCCATCTGGATGAGCCGAATCGCCCATTGCTCCGGGGTCCAGCCGTCCGGGCGTGGGAATTCACTCTTGCGGGCCATCTTCGGGCTCTTTCTTCGCCTTCATACCGTCCGTCAGAGACGACGTGATCTCGTCCCTGGCGACGAACTTTTCGCTGGTAGTGGTATCGTGGTACTCGATGGTCAATGGCCATCCGACCACCACCTTGCGAACTCGCGTACCGCCGTTTGTTTCCTGGTTCGTTACGCACCCTGCCAAGCACCCTCCGAAGAGGATACAGGGCAGAATGCTTCCAAGGTAGCGTTTCATCAACAGCCCGCTAGCACCGCTAGAACCAGCGGCGATAGCAGCTCCACAATGCCTGTGAATGTAAGTGTTTCCGGAATCATAGCGATCTCCTACTTGGGTATCTGATCCAACTTCCGTTCAAGACGGTCCAGGGCACCGACGGTCCTGTCGAACCCCTTCTCTTGCTGATCTTTTATCTGCCCCATCATAACGCCCTGCTTCGCCTGTTCGATTGTGAGTTCGGTCAGGGCTAACTCCATGTCATCGGCACGAGCCCGCATGCCTGGGTGCTCCGCGCCTTCGTGGATCTTCAACGTCGAATCCGAATGGTCGATAACACTCTGCAAGGCGGCTTCGGCACGCTCGGTTAGGTCATCCCAAAAGAACGCGGCACAGCCACCTATCAACGTGAGAACAGCCACCATCACGATGACCCCTTGAAATAATGGCTTCTTCGCAATCCGGATCGCCCCGGACGGTGGACGACGCTCATTTCCCAATGGTCAATCTCCCATTCAGATTGCTAATCACTGATATAGGACTCAGCCATTGCCTCAATTGCAGTGGTGAGGTCCTCCATTCCGTACCCGCGTTCCACGGCGTCCTGGCAGGTCCGGTAAATAGCCGTGCGCAGCTTCGGTGGCCAATCTAGCCACTTCAGACCGCGGTTGCTGGCGAATACCTTAATCCACCGATGCATGGCCCGTATATCGGTCTGATCTAGCTCGTACAGTCTAGGCTGGAGGTCGTCATAGGAGACCTTTATGTCCGTTACTATAGCCATCAGATTAGCTCACTCTTCTCCCAGTGGACGGGCGTGTCTGGCCCGGATGCGTAGTAAAGTGCGGGCTTCGACCGCTGCCACCGGCTAGTGCCTCTATTCATCCTACGTTGCTGCTCGTCTCTTCGCCATTGGAAGCTACCGACAGGGATCTCCTGCTCTACCGGCTTCTCGACGGAGGCGTTCCGCATCGCTCGACTGCACAGGGCGCTGGAGATTACCCGGTCGCCGTGGTTCTCACGGGCACCGGACGGGTCCATGCAGCTCATAGCCCGCGCGTGCTCGATGACCCCGCCCTTGCCGTACACATACTCACCGCACTCGTTGACGGTATATTCGCAGCGCTCAACGAAGTCGCCGTTCATAATGGCGGCCCCGTATTCGGCCAGGAGTGTCTTTTTGCTGTCCTTATTGCTGTACCAGCCGGGAACGTCGCTCTGCTTGCGACCGATCTTCTTCTCGTCACTGCGGTAGAAGATATTGCGGTACCCGAGTTCGATCACCTTATTGCCGAAGATCATACCCGGCCCGTTGGACTCCCAGATCAGGAAGGCACCAACGCCGTCACGGGTTTGGAGCCAGCGGCAGAGGGCGACGGCGTAGACCGCCAGCTTTTCCGGGCTCATGGTCGGCGAATCCATCTGTCCGACCTTCTCCCTGGTACTCTTATCGCCGATAGTCAGGACGGAGTTGGAATACCCGGTCCCGGTCGATATGTCGGCGCCAACGACGTACTCCCGGTCGGGCGGCAAGTTGCCGAGCACGTCCGGAGCCCGCCACAAACGGAGCAGCCCTTTCTCGTTTGAGCGGAACTCGCCGGCGATGCCTTCCTCCCCGAGCCGCAGGTCGCCTATCTCTAGTGGCGCGATGCAGTCTCGTCGCCTTACCAGTTGCAGCTCTTCCGGCTTGAACACCTGACCACCGGCGGCCAGATAGTCAATATCCAGTTCCTGAGCGGCGATTGTGGCCAGTCCGGCGAGCTTCACTCGCCGTTCGTACCATGGAGACGTCGGCTTCCCGTCCGGGCGGTACGTCAGCCCTTTTGCCTTGAGGGGGTGAGAGGGCCAATGAAGACGTATTTTTCGGATCTCGGGGTTGTGGATGATGTCGTAATGAGCGTTACCCGATCCCTGGGGTGTCGAGTTGAAAATACGACATTCAGTTGCCTCCATCGTGGCGGCAAGTGCTTTGTATCCATCTTCCACGTCGAATGCTGCGAATTCGTCGAGCATGATGGCGGTAAGCCTTGCGCCTCGTCCCACATCACCAGTAGTGGATTCGCCATTGATTACGCTCCCGTTGTCTTCGTTGGTCAGGCTGAGCTTATTGCGAGTGATGTTCGGCTGAAGGTACCGCGGTAGCCGCTTGTGCATGAAGTCCAGCTTGTAGAACAGGGCTTTCGGATCACCGCGGCGATCGACGTAGTCCTCGTTTCGGCTGACTACCAGAAAGGTATTGCCCCTCTGAAAGAGCCATAGCCAGTAGAAGACCGTCAGGATCATCCAGCTTGCGCCCATGTCACGCGACTTCTCGATACCCAGGTTCTCGCCGTCCATGATCGCCTGATAGATGCCCAACAGGGCGTCGTCTTGGAACGGGTAGGTAACGAACGGCACTTCGGTTGGTAGGGGTACCAGCCGCGGATCGTGGGTCCAGACGAAGGTATTAACGAAGAAGAGCAGGTCTCTGGAGCATGCTACCGCCAGCGACTTGGCGTTATCGGCACTTCGACCGCCCCAGAGCCGCATTGTGCGCCGGAACTCCAGGTTATCGTGGATCTTCTTGGGTACGAGGTCTAGCAGGCTACCCGGAGCCAGTTCTACCACTACATTTGCTCCAGGCGTTCGAGAGTCTCGTCCTGTTCCTTGCCGTATTTGGCCTTCTGCAATATACCGATCAGGTCATCCATGTCCCTTGGGTCATCCTGCAAGCTGTTCGCTGTTTCCACTTGCTGCCTGGTCGGGATACGCGCTTTCCAGATCGTCGAGTAGAACGACGACAGGTTCTGGGGCGTATCCCTAGCCCAATCATACAACCCAAACGCGCCGGCGGACGGCGCATCGTCCATTTTCAGCCCTTGAACGGCCACATTATTGAATACCCAGTCGATCGCTTCGGCGTTGCCGACGACCTGTTTGTTCTTGACATCCTTCTTTTTGGGCTCTTCAGGGGCGATTTTAGGCGGGAAGAACTTGTCCCAAGCGCCGTGCATACCGATCCGCTTCGCCTTGGCGGGGGTCATGTTCGGGAGTTCGCCGGCCTTGGCCTCCCCCCGCTTCGCTTCAGCGCAGAACGGGCCATGAACGCCATGGTCCCTGGCCTGATCGTACATTTCGTTGTATGGCGGGCGCTTTCGGTTCACTGGTCGCGCGCACCCTTCCAATGCTTATTCTTCTTACGGAGTATCTCGGCGTTCTCCTGACTGGTGGGTTTCCTACCGGGCGGGTCATCGTCATCTACACTGCGAGTGTCCAGCTCATCCTCGGCCGTGGTGTAGTCGTGGAGCTGCTTTCCGGCAAGCGGTTGGCGTTCTGTGGAGTAAGACATCTTTCGACGTGCGTCAGAGTTTTGTCCCTTCTTCGGCACTACCGTCCTCCGAGATGAGCATAAAACCGACAACATTGTCCCTGCCGAACTTCAGTAATGCAGATCCGTTCTTCGTCACCTTGATAGTAGGCACGTCAACCGTAGTCCTCCCCTGCATCCTGTCAACTAGCTGAACTATCGCTTTCGCGAACGAGAGGGACTTTTTGCTAACGTGGCGGTTCTTGTCAACGACGCGGAGGAAGGTGTTTTCGATGTCGTGCCCGGCGATTACCCAACCATCGCCGTCTTTCTCATTCGGTTTGTTCAGCTCGACTTCTTTCAGCCGTTCTACTTCGCGCCATTCGTCTTGAGTCTTTGGTGATGTCATGAGATCAGGTATCCCGTGATGCCCGGCTTGGCGGCAGTAGTAGCAGTAGTCCACCAACCAGTATCTGCCCAGCTCATCTGGTAGTCAGGCAATAAGGGCTGCGCTGTAAGGCTTGGCATCATACCGTCGAACGCAAGCTCCTTAGCCTTCACCATCGCCTTGTCCCAGTCGATAGTGAACCCGTCAATCAGTCCCCCACTACGGACAAAAGGGACGCACCAGCACCTCTAGCCGGTCGGTTGGATGGGATTCGCTCGGGTCCAAGCCCTGGATAGCGATTACCTTGGCCTCGTTCTCGTCCTTGGCGATACAGGTCGTTGAGTGACCCAGTACCTCCGCTCGTTCGCCAGCCTTCGCTTCCTTCTCGGTCGGATGAAGAAGTACAACGTACTCCCATACTGCATCAGTCTTGGACATCTGGTTCCTTTCTCAAAGGGGCGGGGCGGCGACCGGCGGGAGGGGGAAGTGCCAGCCGTCGCCCCTGCGCACAACAAACGGGACTATAGCCCACCTCTGGTGGGGCTCTTTTTCTTGGACGTCTTCTTCGGCTTATCCTTTATCAGCTCCGACACATTCAGCTTGAAGCTCAGGGTGGCGCTGTCCATGTCGGCATGGACACGGACTGTATCCTCTGAGACGATTTGATAGACAACGCCTTCCAGCTTACGGTCTTCTTTGGTGAACGATACCTTATCGCCTAATTGCATCTGTAATCCTTTCAGATCATATTCATCGTCATTAACTACATGCTCCCACCAATTCTGGAAGAGAGCAAAGTCAAACAAGTCTATATCCCCGTCGTTGTCCAGGTCAAACGGAGAATGGCCGAGGCACTCATCGCACCAGGTGCAGCAGCTCTGCCGCCATGGGCCTGGATCCGGGCCGGTCATGCAATCCTGCATCTGGGGCCATGTAAACGGCATTGCTATGGCTATGATGCAGCATTGAGGGCTCATATCCATCCCTTCACGAAGTAGGTACCCAGACGTCGCCAATAGAAACCAGGAGCGTAGACTCCCAGTGTAAGCGGGCCAAATGGCCGGGGAACGACTCCATCTGAACCAGCAAAACAACAGCGAAGGCGTGGGCGAACCTATGGCGGTCCTTCGCGTCTAGGGGGAACTCTGCACGCAGTCGGCCCATCGTCCCACACCGGTGCATGATCCGTTCACACGGGCGGGTCACATCAGCATCGGGGTAGAACTTCTGCATAGCACGAACGAATTCGGTACGCTCGAAGGTTTTGGCTCTGCTACCGGTCATGCGTTGCTCTCTAGCAAATCCCCGCCCCACTCCCTCATCTTGATCTTCTTCCACTCGCCTTCATGGAGAATAAACCGACCATTATCGGCATCAATGATTGGCATCCCCCAGACATTTTCCTGATATGGGACGAATTCGCCGCTACAAATAGGCCGCTCTGGTCCTTCGACAACCGGCCTAACCGGCGCACACACCATCTCCGCCAGGACAGACCCGGCGGAGAGGTATGCAACGCCAATAGCTCTAAGAAACGCTCGTCTCAGCATCATGCCTTCTCGATTAACTCGACCGGTACATTCCAGAAAGCAGGCTCCCCCTCACTAGCCAACGGCGGCCGCCACTCAGCGTCCGGATGCTTATCCTCGTCGAATAGCACATCAACGCACGGCTTCGACTCGAACTTTCCTTTCTTCGCATAGTTCATAACCGTACCAAGATCGCCGACATCCGGGGCCTCGAAGCCATGGCAGATCCAACGAACCCTATCGCCCTTCTGGTACTGCACTGCCCTCAAGCTCCATAACAAAGTCCAAAACCTTCTCAGACCAGCCGTCAAGGTGCGTCCACTTGCCGTAACCAACGCCGTTCCGATTGCTGGCCACGTTGATCATGTAGGACCGAGCGAAAGCCGGGTCAGGAACCGTATCGTGGCTCTGCTCGTCGGTGATGACGATGAGGCGGTCATAAGGCACCTGATTCGTTAGATTGACAGCAGCACCAAGCCAAGTCCCGCTATGCGGCTGGGAACCGACAATCGCGTCCCGCAAAGCAAAACCACGCCTCGCCGGCACCTGGACCATATCATTCGAGAAGGTCCAAACCTCCACGTCCTCACACAGCTCCCGGCAGACCATGGCAAGACCGCACGCAGCGTCCAAGCGGGTCATCTCAGACTTGCCAGACAAACGGTTGTGCATAGAGTACGACACGTCCCCCAAAAGAATCGTCTTGCCGGGCAGCGCCCTAGTCCGGTATTCCGACTCACCAGCAAAGCACCGATAGAACGCATCCTCAATGTCCGGCTCCAAACCAGGAACGTACCGAGCCGCGGCAATGAACCGGAACGGCAGAACGCGCCGGCAGTCCATTCGCTCCAAGCCCCGACGAATCACGCTCACCGGCACACCCGCCTCATTCATGTTCCGCAAGTTCCGCAACAGAGCCAACGCGCCAAGCTTCTCTTCCTTAATCAGCCGAGTAAACGTCTCCTTCTTGTCCGCACCAGCAGAAAGGTTCGTCTCCCAAGTGTCGGGAGTCTTCAACTTCTGATTCCGGTCAGCAAGGCGATCAAACACGTCCTGCTGCTCAGCATCCTTGCCCTTGGCATGGCACAAGAACAACACGTCCCGCAGCTTAATCGCACCCGGACGGTCGTACTTCGCCAACTGGTACTCACTGAAGTTCTGGAAAGCTGCGGCGAGGCCCTTCTTGACCTGATTCGATAACGGACACTTCCCGTTCCGCCAGTAAATGGCCAAGAACTCGCAAAGCTCGTCGGGACGCTGGATGACAGAAGCCAGAGCATTACCGCTCATGGTCCCATCCGCAGTCAACGAAGCCAACATCAGCAACGGAACGTGACGAAGATTCATCTGCTCACGAGCCTCTAAGGCCACGGCCTCGACCTTTTCAGCCGACAACTTCCCACACAACTCCACAATCCGGTCGGCAATCGCAACACCATCCTCATAAAACCCGTCCTCCCACAACATGCAACTCATAACAGAACGACGTAACGCCTGCTCAGGATTGATGTGCTTCGCCCTTGCGCCCTCGTGAGTACGAATCGACTTGGTCTTGGTGTTTAACTGCATAACTCCCTCTCCCAAAGGAAATGAAAGGCCAGGGGAACAAGCAAAAACGGTGTCTCAGGCCGGTGTCCTAACCATTAGACCACAGGAGCGCCTTAGCTACCCCCGGTGGGTCTCGAACCCACATTTCCGGCTCCGTATAGAAGTATCCGTCTTCTACGCCACCTGGCAAAAATCAAAAGCGAGAGGAACAAGCAGGAGCGGGATATTGCCCTCCGCAGGGCCTAACCGGTCGCCCGGCCGCCAGCCTCGATGCTGGAATCAGTTACCTGAAGTATCCGCCACTTACGCCATCTCGCATCAAAATCAAAGACGGCCATCTAGGCCGCCCAACCGACCCGAAGGCCGGGGAGTCGTCAAAACCAAAACGCCGAGTAAGCGAGAGGAACAAGCTGAGTCGGAGCTGCGACCACTTTTTACTGGGGCCAACTTAACGGCTCTCGCCGCCTGGGTCGCCTATTGGCAGTTGAAGTAACCGATCCATACGCCATCTCGCAAAGCGGTAGCAGGGGATCGCACCCCGTATCGGCAAGTCCGAACCAGAAGAGACAAGCTCTGCCGCCCCGAGTTAGCCAAACCGCCTCTAGGCGGCCACCGCAAAAAAACGCCGGAGGAACAAACTGAAACGGGGCTTTCAGCAAATAGAAGTAACCGCCTCAAACGCCATCCGACCTTAAAAATATACACCATATATGGAGCGTGTCAAACGACGGAATCAAATAATCCTGATCGGTGGCAACGGCCAACAATGAAAGTGCAGCGAGGGGAACTCGTCCTCCCAAATGTCGCAATAGCGACTCTCCTGAACAGGGGCCGGCAACACTATCACCCTTCCGATATTGCATAACTCAAAGATACTACAAAACCCTTGGAAGTCAAAAACTATCCGCAATATATATATTTCAGGGGCAGCGGTGACCAGGGCGACAACCTCAAAGGGTTCACTTTAGCCTATAACCATAGGGGCCAGAGGGAAAGTGACCGCACGGGAGCCCAAAAAAGAAACCACCCATGCGGGGGGGAGGGGTAGATAGATGGGACCCATGGCGCGCGGGGGGTCGCGCGGTTCCACTTTCTCAGCCGATTTGGGTCCGATAATAAGTGTTACGTTGCATTCGATGCCCTATTGCGTGCTCATGGGCGCACGATAGACCATCCCAAGCCGATCCGGCCCTTGCTGTGCTTGTTATGGGTCGTATGGGTCGGCGGCCTCGCTGTGAGCGACCGATCAGGGTCGAATGATAGCCCACCCCCATCCCCCACTCACCCTTGGCTCTCCCTCACAGCTTGGGTGCTATCCATTCCTTCCCTGCCCTACCCACACACCTACTGACTACCCTACATACCTACATACACACCTGCCTTTTGTTCTTCATTGTTCGCACGCGCACGCGCGCCGTTGCCTTTTTGGTTTATTTTGGGGTTATTTCTTGACTTATTGGGATGGTGTCGTATATTTGGGTTAGGCAGCTTTTGGGGCTGCTGGACGATGACCTGATGGGAGTTGAGACGATGACCAAAGTAAGTGGAAACCTGGTAAATGAGTTGGCCGATATTCTCACGCCGCCACGAAGTAGGTTAGAGACCGCTTTTAAGAGCCCCTGTTTCCCCTGTAATCCGATTCCGTTTGCCAATGGTTTGGCTGATCACATCCGAACTAATGGTACCGATTCCATCAAATCGGATAGCTGTAAAGCGATCCTATGGATTTTGATGGCGCAAGCGTACGGTCAGGTCGCCAATATCGACCTAATGCGAGAATTCGACCGATTGGACAAAGTAATCGAATAGGAGTTAACAGACGATGACCACGACGCGAAAATGTGGAAAGTCGGTACGCGGGACGGAAATTCAAATCGGCGACACGCGCATGCTTGGATGGAAAGAATATCAAACAGTTACCGCAGTCTCCCATGGCCGGCTTGCCGCAGGTGCCCGTTATTCGGACGTTACCACGGCTGATGGTAATACGGAACGATGTTGGGAATGCTTTCTGTATCAGTTGTTATGGGATATGCCGCTTAATCTTGAGAATACCACGGTTGCGGAATTAAGGGCAATGCCAGAATGTTAGGCAATCGACCTAATTGACGCTTTTAGGGCAGGTATACTTGCCCAAACAGATAATGGAGTTGAGACGATGACCACAAAAACACGAGTAAAGCACCGGAAGTTAACTAGGCTGGAGAGACAGGAGCGCAACCAGGAAGCGCTTGAGCGCGGGACCAGGTTCAAGCCGTGTAGCACCGATATGGCTGTCATTGTCGCATTTGTTGAACGTGGCTTGCCGCATGATCAGATCCATACTTTCGGCCCAGAGCAGAATATCCGTACGTTTGCAGCCTGGCAGGCGCTCGGGCGTTGTGTCCGCAAGGGTGAAGAATCGGTACGCTCGCATACTTGGCGCCCGATTGACGGTAAGAAGGATCCAAACAACCCTGGCAAGCTGCCGAAACAATCTCTGGCGCCTGTTACCTGTTGTTTGTTCCATATCAGCCAAACCGAAAAGGTAGGTGCATGATGACTAAAGAACACTTAAACCGCGCTTTCGCCATGGCGAAAGATATCAATCATACATGGTTAGATATAGAACTACGGCCGTTTGACGGTTTCGGCCTGCCCGATTTCGAGCCGATCACATGTACGCTCGAATCGCTGGCCGGCCTTATTCGCTGGCAGTGTATCAACCTTGACGGTTCTATTGACATTGTGGCGCTAAACGAGATT
>PJEL010003484.1_pt1 | contig 13421 bp, 9 predicted proteins | sample 1853271 | NCBI WGS metagenome assembly PJEL01 (sample SAMN08108733, study PRJNA415343) | Invertebrate metagenome, whole genome shotgun sequencing project. | host: Globobulimina | place: Sweden: Gullmar Fjord | collected 2015-08 | reverse complement strand
CCTTCATCGGCTGCATCAACTGCTCCTGCCTCTTCTTGTCAGTGCCGATACCTCGCTGCTGCTGGGCCTTCGGGCCACGCTGCAGATGTTTCACCACTTTAATATCTATCCCTTTTGTAATCTCGCCTGTGTTAACGATCACCCCCGCAGACTTTTCTTCACCATAGCCGCCCATAATAGCACCAGGTACCGGCGGTCCGCCACCATATATATCCCTGGCACGCAAGTAGTATTTTCCAGCCTGACTTACACTTATAAAATAGACCCCATCTTTTCCTGTCCGATAAGAAGTGAATGGAGGAAGACCAGTCATGGTCTCGGTAAAATATGCAAATACTATCGCCCCTTCAACAGGTTCACCTTTTGGATTAAGGATAAGGCCTGTAATGCCAGTAGCATCAGCCGGGATTTCACGCTTAAATAACGCTGCATCCGAAATAATACCAACGCTAAGATTCTGATCTTTTTCAAGAGCATAGACAATAGGCAAACCCTCGGAATCCTGGCTTATAAAGAAATAATCTCCGTCCTGCGGAGGCCCTATAATTTCACCGGACATTCTCTTAATACCGCCCATAAAATATTTCCCCGTCGGTAATGCCACGCGGAATTTCCCTTCCACATCCATGTCAGCAACCTCATCAGGAATTCTGAGATATCTGTGCGGATGCGGCACTGGACCTTCCCCGGCCCTAAAAAAAACGACCATACCCCCTGCCATCGGCCCTCCGTCCTTGATCATCATCTGTCCGGAAATCCACCCGATATTAATGTCCTCGGCAAAAAGAGACCCGGTAAAAGCCATTACGATTATTAACAAAACAGGCAGACTCTTCTTTAACATACTACCTCCCTCTTCTTACCCCTGCATCCTTCACAGGAGAGGTCATATAAGGTTTTGAAATTACTCTTCCTAAAGTACTGTCCATTTTCTCATCATATATAGCGTCATGTATAACGCGCTCATCAATACTGCCCCACCAATTATCATTCAGCTGCATATTGTACCCCTGCCGCTCGCCGAGTCTAAAATTATATTCATCATTATACGCAATATTATTGTGCTTGACAACAGGTTGATAACGGTGTATTTTTGCCTTTTTATCAAATGTTTCCGAAAAGTCCACAATATTCTGATTAGAAGGAACATGGAAAATCCCGACACCATTGTTCCATATATTGTTATACAGGATCTCAACAAGGCCCTCAAGCCGTGTGTAACGGATGCCGAAGCTGTTGGAGATTATGTCATTATGCTCGATTCGCAGTTCAGTCCTCCCGAAACGAATGGCTTCATGATTGCCGGTAAATACAGAGTCTGAAATAACGGCCTTGGAAAAATGCACCTGCACCCCGGTAAAGCCATAGGCAAAGATGCAGTGCTGCACAATGTTATCGCTTCCGGAAACAAAGAAAAGAACATACGACCAATCCATCTTCCGTTGTTTCTCTTCAGCTGAAGTAAAAAGGATCTGACGATCCGGCGTGCCAACAGCCACAAGCCTGCCGCTGACTCTTATCTTACCGTCACCGACTCCGTCACGGTTCATGTCGATTTTTCTGAACTTAACAACCGTCCCGGGCCTGATCGTAAGCGTCGCAGTCCGCGCTACATGAATTACACCATTAATAATTATTTCACCACCCCAAGTCGTGTCTTCTTTTATCACACTATCTTCAGAATATTCATGGTCCCTGATTACTATCTTTGTACCGCTTGCCCCCTTCCTGTCACCTTCTTCAGCCATTACCCTGTTAACTATAATATCTGCATCATTGATGGATTCCGTTTCAACAACCACCGCATGATTCGTGTTCTCCTCGAACAGTCCATAGTATTCGGCCTTTGCCGGCGCTTCGCCTATCAACTCCCGTGCAACCATATAATAGGTGCCCTTTTTTTCGGCCTCTATTGTGTATTGACCATTCTCATCGGTCTTCACCAGATACTCGGGCATAGTCCTGACATCAAGCATCTGGAACATTTGTGAAGGTCTGCCTTTATAAGCCATTACATAGAGATTGTTCATGGGGTTCCCCTTAAGATCGGTGACCCGCCCTTTTATCTTTAGAGTGTCTGCCGTCTTACTGAGCTTGTTTTCCCTGAGTCTAACGCTGTCAGGCCGCGATTTTTTCACAAGAATAGTAGGATAAACTTCTTCATTAAGAAACGCCTGCAAATCGTCTTTAGGGTAGCAGGTGATTTCAATATTAGTTTCCCTGGAAGCGCTGACTAATACAGGGTTCGAGTCAAAATAACAGAAGAGGTCACCTTTTTTTAATGGTCTCAATCCAGCAAAGCCCTTCCGTGAACGCGCGATAATGACATATCTGCCAGGCTCAGGAGCTAGATTAAAATAACCCTTCTCGTCAGTTGTGCTCGTGAAAAACCCCATGCCCCTAAATGCAATATCTGTCAATGAATAGATCGAAACCTGTGCGTTGCGAACCGGGGCGCCCCTGAACATTACCTTGCCGGTAAGTCTGGTTGATAAGGAATCACGAACCTCAGCTGTTGTACGCGGTAGTACCATAAGCGGGATCCAGAGGTCCTTGTCTTCAATCACAATGGGATTTGCGCCGTGAAATGCAAAGTAATCCGCTCCTTCAGAATTCCCGGAAGCAGTGATGTAATACATACCAGGCGGAAGCGCAAGACTGTAAAAACCTTTTTTCTCTCCTGATGCTGAGGTATAGGCAGGCTTTTTCTTTTCAATATCGCCGAAATAAAGATACGCATTTACCTCGGCACTTTCGACCGGCCCTTTTTCAGAAAGCACTATTCCTTCAATAACAGCAGCTGATGCCGGAGATATGAGAAGCAACATTATCAGGAAAATTAAAGATAACATTTGAGTTGAAGCAGGCTTGCATTGCATTTAAAATAATAACATGTCAGGTTCTAAAAAACGTAAGGGCGAGATAGCCCCGCCCGAATACATTCAATAATTATATAGAATGTGAATAAATCAACTTACCGGAGTATTTCTATCTACCCCCGGACACTTCCCATTAAGGAGCAACCTTATGCTCGTTAAGAAGCTTAATAACCTCCTGGTATTCTTCTTTTGAGGCAGCAAATACGATCTGCTTCCCCAACTTCCTCATATTCTTAATGCTTAATTTCGCAATGTCCACAGGGACCTTTCCTGCAGTATTCTTTATATTTTTATCTGCCCCATTCGCGAGTAGCAGCTCAATTATCTCTTTTTTGGCAAGTCCGACAGCAATATGCAGCGGTGTATTGCCTCTCTTATCATTTACATTCACGTCACTTCCTTCAGCAATCAGCTTCTTAACTCCCTCAAGCTTACCGCTCCTGACAGAATCATGCAGCGACACCCCTGCGGCAGGAGCTGCAGCGGATACATGGCTCAGGGATAATGCAAATAACAGCAGACTTAATATAGTCACAGTCCTCATAAAACTTCTCATACAAAACCTCCACATCCTTAATTCAGACAACCTGTATATATTTTTTCTCACTGGTGATTAGTGATATCGAACCCGCTTACAACCTTCCCTTTTTCCAGTGTAACCGGTACCCGCTCAGGGACTCTGGTTCCATCAACTGAATCATCATCCATATTCTCTGCATTAATATAGTATGTTCCTCCGCCATAAACACCAAGGACATACCTACCGTCTTTCCCTGTCTTATCGGAAGCGAACAACGCATTGCCCGTCATAGAGGGATGAGCATGTGCAAAGACAACCGCACCCGAAACGGGACTGCCGCTACGGCTCAATACAACCCCTGTTATCCCTGTATTGATATCATCTACTTTTACTTTATTGTATGGTTTGAATCCCGTTATTTCCCCAATATCATTCAATTCTCCGGCCTTGATAATATATTCTCTCGGCATGCCTTTTTCATCAAGACTGATACAGTGGTTCTCACCCTCTCCGGGAGGTCCAATTATCATATTGGATGCTCTCTGTGTTACCTCGACATAATAAATACCGGAATCAAGACGTTCTTTAAAAACTCCGTCACTCTCAATAAATGCGACCTCTTCAGGCTCAAACCGGTATTTTCGGGGCACAAACGGCATAGCATTTTTCTTCTTGAAAAAAGCTACTATTCCGCCTTTAACACTCTTTCCGTCATTATTAATAACCTTTCCAGTGACTGTGCCGGTTCCAGAACCTGCATGAGAAAAAAAGGGAATACTTAAAATAAATATGAATAAAACTATTATCGATTTACTTGCAACCATATGCTTACGAATCATCAATTACTCCCTTCAGATAATCTGTTATTATTCATATATTTCATTAGATAACTTATAACTATTATTCGTCCATTCCGATAATAATCTTTAATTTACCAGTTACTAAATACATAACATTATTGTTTCAAGTCCTATAATATGTTATCCGTGGCACCGGAAGCATTATTTATTTGTAACTATCCATTAATTTAATGAAATTTGTCAAATAAACTAAACGGTTGTATATTATTAAGAATGATTTCGCGAGAAGTTCATGCGAAGCTCTCAGATAGGTCTCTTAAAATACCCTGGAGATATATGAAAAGAATAACCCTTAATATCCTGCTATTGTTTACCGTTCTTGCGGCAACAACCCTGATTTCATGTAAGTCGGATCAGGAGAACATTCAGCCAACCTACCGTATCGGGTACATGATATGCAACAGTGAACAGGAAACACTGGACCGCTTTCTCCCCCTGACCGCCTACCTGGAGGAAAAGATGGGGGTCAAATTTGAAGCAGTGGCAATAGATACACTGAATTATGCCGACGAGATTGAATCGTTGGATTTTACGCATACAAACTCCCTGCTCTACATCATGTATAACCTTTATAACGGCCTGGAAATCCTGGCAGTTGAAAAGAGGGGCGAACTGGGTGCCAGGTCCAGAGGTCTTGTAGTTACCCCCAGAAAAAGCGGGATTCAGTCGGTGGCAGACCTCAAAGGCAAAACCATGCTGTTCGGGCCGATGCTCGCCCCCACCGGGTATATGAGCCAGATATACGCATTAAAGCAGCTGGGATTTAATATCGATGACGATCTGGCCTTTTATACTATCCCCACCGGATCGTTTAAACATGAAAAGGTCATCTATGGTGTTCAATTCGGTAAATACGATGCCGGTGCATTTCCATACTATGACTTCGAGATTATGGATAAGCAGGGAAAGATCAACAGGGATGACTTCCGGGTCCTTGCCGAAGGTCCTTTAATCCCCTACTGTAACTTTGGAGTAACTCAGCGGGTTGATGACAGGCTGGCCCGGCAATTCAAGAAAACTCTTCTGGCAATCACCGAAGAGGATATGGTAATGACAAATAACGGGGAACGGGTTAAAGTGCTTGAACGTGCCCAGGTGCAGGGATATGAGAGTGCTGTTGATTCAGATTTTGACGTAGTCCGGAAGATGGCCAGGGAAACCAATATGCCTCCCTATCAGCAATACTAAGATCATTTCAGATCAAGCGATGAGCAGCAAGAAATTCCTTGGCAACACGGCGGTCTTTTTTTCCTCTTCGCACCTCAGCCGCCAGGCGGTCGATGGTTTTGTTGTCGATTCGGCCGGCAAGTTTATTGATGACCCGAGGCAGGCCGGGAAATTTTTTAATGATTTCTTCGGTGACCAGTACTGATGTCAAAGCACCGTCTATTTCAGTATACCCCAGAGGTTTCAGCCAGATCAGACCCTTGTCCCGCTTGTAGATAGTTCTGGCTATCTCAAGATTTTCTCCGGGATCGCCTTTGTACGGCATGTTCACCAGCTTCAGGGCACTAGCGGTATTCTCAAGGATTATTTCAACCTTTTTGTCCCTGACCGCCGCATCCAGCTCTCTGGCATCAGCATAGTATTTCACCATAGGGCGCACCCCTGATCTCTCGAGGATGAGAACCTCTAGAATCTCCCCTATAATCCTGCCCTCAGGAACATCCAGTACTCCGACATTAATTTCGCTATTTATGCAGGCGCCGGTTTGTATCGGCAGACCTGCCAGAAACAGGAACATCCCGACCAGCATCAGTCCTGCTGCCTGAATCTTATATGCCTTTATTGATCTCATAAATTAAACCTTTTTAACATCAATCATCGATATCAATCCTCAGCTCCACATTATCACGGTCACCCTCAACAGTGAGCGACTTCCCGGCTTTATACTTCTGGCCCGGGGCAAAGGTGGTTGCTGTACCGAGATAATAATTCCCGTTTGGCAGATAAATGGTGAAATTCCCCTCCCCATCTGTCCAGGGGGAAAAGTATCGTGGAATAAGTACTTCCTTGTTATGCCGGCTGGCAAAGGCAAAGGCCTTGTTCGACGGATCACCGCTGCTGTCGATTATCCTGCCGGTTATACGGTTCAGGTCATTACGTTTTTTTGTGCTCAAACGAATGGTATCAAGGAGGTCCATGATAGTAAAATCCAGATCCACACTGCCGGTGCGGGGAACATCCACCTCCTCAGGATCCGCGGAAACCTTATCGCCGATCATCAGCGGCCCCATATCGAAATCACCTTCCAGCTTTAATCGGGCCAACACCCAGTATGTTCCGGGAGGCACTTCCTTTTCGCAGACACCCTTCCCGTCCGTTGGCGGTGAGACCAGATCAACGGCCCTCTTGGTGTCGGGGCTGTCATAGAAAAAGATAAAAGCCCCCTTCACTGGGTTGCCGTCAACATCTACCACCCGGCTTTTTACCACTGCGCCGGTACCCGCGTAAGAGGCAGACCCGAGCACAGAGCAGATCGATATGGCAATGGTTATTATGATCGTCAGCATTTTCATTTTCGAACATACTCCTGACGGTATTTTATCGGGGCATAAGGCTCATACAACACCATCCCGATCCCAGGTTCATTTCGTTCATCATATATGGTGGCGGCAGGATCGCCGTCACCCCACCAGTTTTCCCGTGCATCCACATCCTCGCCGTTATTAAAATCTCCAATCCTGAAGTTATACCGGATGTTGTCATAGATATTGTTCTGCCGGAAACTCAGACCGTTATTCCGTTCACCCCGGACCATGATACCAATATCGTTGGCAGTAAACAGATTGTCACTCACTGTTGCCCTGGCAAAATATGCAACCATCCCAAAGTTATTCTCTACAAACACCGACCTGCTGATATTCAGGGGACCGCCGCGAAAACGCATACCGCTCTCGTTTTTACGAAAGAGGCAGTCGCTCACCTCAATACTGGAGAAATGCCCGTGGATAGCCATATCAGAATATTCAAAATCGCAATAGGCAAACTTCGCAGTCGCATACTCTGTAATTAACTGGTGCCAGTAGACTTCATCAGTCTTTTCCATTGCAGTAAACAGGATCCGCTTGTCCGGTTCACCGATGGCCTCAATATCGCCGTTGGCCCACATCCCCTTGCCCTTTGCAAATCTTACTACAGTGCCAGGCTGTATTTTCAGTTTTACACCCTTGGCAACCGTTACCTTTACCGGCACATGAATTTCGCCTTCCCAGGAGGTGTCAACACTAACATCCTCCACCGGCCAGGTAAAGGGGACCGGCTCTTTCCTTTCCGGCTCATAGGTTAACCGCCCCTTGGTAGAATCATCATTCTTATCGAAAACCACTGTCGCGATTTCAACACCACCCCACCAATTGCCCGGAGCGGATATATCGTCTTTGCCGTCAAGATCGATGGCATACAGTTTATTCCCCACCAGGTTATTGCCTCTGATAACACCATGGTGTGAGCTAATGCCGATTCCCCGTTCTCCGTTTTCAACAATATGATTGCCCTGAATCAACGCCCGGGAGTTCTGCAGGTTTATACCGTTAACGCCGTTGCGGCTGATAAAATTACCCGACACCGTAACAGTGTCGGTCCCTATAAGGGTTATACCGGTCTCCAGGTTATCAGCTACCACATTGCCGCTGTAATTACCGTAGACACTATAGGCTACAGTCAGTCCGTTACGGTTGCCGATGATCTCGTTATTCTCAATATCCAGAGCCCCTTCACGCACCCGTAAGCCGTCAAGGTAATTGCCGGCTATGGTATTGCCGCGAACTTCTCCGGTGATACGAAAGATCTCGGGGCCGAAATAGTTATCAAAGATGCGATTATTAATGAACTTAATTTCAGAGTCCCGGCCGCGAATGGCACTCTTGTTATCATAGATATCACTATCGCGCAGCTCCAGCAGCGACTCTTGAAACTGCATTCCCCGCAGGTTATTACGCAGGGTAACGTTGTTAAGCACTACATTGGAATAATGGGTATGCAAAGCACGTAATGAGTCTTCGATCAGACAATATTCCAAAATGTTCTGTATGCCGTCGCTGTTGTAGATATTGATGGAATCCCAGTCTCCTGCTCTCTTTTCCTCTTCAGCGGACCGCAAGATAATCGGCTGTTCAGCCGTCCCTTTGGCAATCAGCATTCCCATAATCATCAAACCGTTTTCACCGATCCCGTCACCGTTGGTATCTCTTCTGGTGAACTCGATGATGGTCCCTGGCATGATAATCAATCGACTTTTTTCCGGCAAACGCACTACTCCATTGATGACTACCTTATCCTTCCAGATTACCATTCCCAGTAAAGATTCATTTCCGTATACTGATTTCTTTACCTTGTCGCCTACGGCAAATTCTTTCTTCTCCAGATGGTGATCAGCAGCATTGGTATTCAGGATATCTTTCTTCGCGTTGCCAAGCACAGTATTACTGTTTTCCGTAAGAACTGCCCCGTTTAGCAGTGCAATGCCATAGTCATTGCCGGAAATCTCACTCTCGTTCAGGCTGACAGTGCCGGCACTCTTCAGAAGAGTGAGACCGTAACGGTTCTGCTGAAGTACGGTATTTCTCAACTCTGCATCACCATGTATTACAGTAATCCCGGATTCAGCACCTTCAACGGTGCACCAGGAAAGATGAATACTGCCGTCATCCACAAAAATCCCGGCCCATCCGGGGATATCAGCACGCGGCATCACCAGGCGAATCGGGGCCTCCGGAGTACCAAGGGCCCTCAGATTACCACGCACTGTGATTTCAGTCAGTGCCGATAGATATTCCGGCTCTGTCTTAGCTGACTCGCTTGCTAAGACATGAACTTCAGTTCCGGGGAGAATGGTCAGAGTAGCACCCTTGCGAACCAGGACGTCATTGGATATGGTCATCACGCCGGACCACTCGGTATCGTTATCAATCACCGTGGATGCAGCGTAGGCATGTGATTGGACAACGAGAAGAATCAGACTAAGAATAAGAAGGTATGCCTTATTCATATTCGCTTTAATTAGTTAACGCCCCGAACAGGCCACACATAGGCATTGACCAGCTTACCGCTGCCCAACCAATAACCGAAGTTCATCTGCACCCGCCAGGCGTGCTCCAGATGATTGGCCCGGGTCGTGGAGGACCAGTAGTTATATCCGACAACGTTTTCAAAACCCTGTGTATTGAGCCATGCAGCAGAGTCGGATTTTTCCTTATTGGGCATCAGGCCCAGCTCCACTATGTTGGGGAGCCGCCAGTCGGTTTTACCGCAGAGGCCGCTGTCTGCATTCATCTTGGCTACATAATCAAGAGCATCCTTCCAGGGCATCGGGGCATCAGGCAGGTTTGCATTCCTGGCCCAGACAAGACCGGTGAGTTTATCGGTGACACACTCTCCATCCACTTCGAAACGAGGATCAGGCCAGACTGTACCTGTACGGCTTTCGCCATCCATCCCGGTGCCCTCGCAGGATATCTTCACGCCGCCGTTATCATAGCAGCTTGTCTGACCGGTCTGCGGCAGATCAATCGCACCTCCTGCAAATGCCGCAATAGCGACTGACATAATTGCTAAAATTATTACCGTTGATAAAGTCGTTTTCTTAATCACAGGCTTTTCTCCCTCAATATAATTATTAACGGCTTATACTAATATAGTTGTTTAATAGGTGTTTATATATATTAATCGACATATTATATTAATTCCTTAAGCTCTAGTAAACTTTCAAAAACTCTTATAAATATTTTTCATTTCGTAAGTAACTGCCTGATATTTGCCAGACACCATGCAGGCATCAGGCATGAACGTTTGATCAGTTTCTTTCATTAAATCAATATACTGTCACAGCACCGGCTGCTTGTCAGATAAAGTGGTATTACTTATAATGATGAAGGCGGATTGGGACCTGTAGAAGTGGGTACAATACATTGATGTAAAAGATTCGTGAAGATTATATAAGGAGATATTTAATGTTCAAAAAAGACATGCTGATTTCCCTGCTTATTATGATATGTTTTTCAACAGCCCTTTATGCTCAGGAAGGGGAAAATAGTGAGCCAATTATTGAGACCGGATTCATTACAGGGCAACTGTTCATTAAAGACGGGGGGCCCCTGTCTAACGGTATGGTAGTCTTTTTCAACGGTGCTGAAGGACCGCCGCCCGACCCGAACGAGTACCTGAGGATTCCAGATGAAATCGGAGAACTTGATGTAGACGGCAAATTCATAGTAGAGCTCCCTGTGGGCACATATTACGTTGGAGGAATAAAAAGGATGTCCGGCGAAAAAATCGGACCGCCATTGGATGGAGATTATTTCTATTTAAAAAGAGACAAAAAGGGGGCGCCTCAGCTGTATGTCATAAAAAAAGACGAAACTGTGGAAGTCGGCATCAGTAAAGAGGCAATTGTTTTCAAACGGAAGATCGTCAAAGGAGTCAGCGGTATTTCCGGTATTGTTACAGACATGAAGGGAGTCCCTATTGAAGGAGCGATTATGTTTGCCTATACTTCAAGTACAATGACCGGCCTGCCCCCTTTTACTTCCTATAAAACAGGGAAGGACGGCAAGTATTTCATCGGGATGAAAAAAGGGGGAAAGTATTTTCTTCGCATTAGAGATATCTACGGAGGGGGACCGCCTGTTGAGGGTGCGGTCATAGGCCTATACGGCGAAGAAGAGCCGACTGCTGTTGCTGTGACATTGGGTAAAGTCACACAAGGTGTCGATGTAAAGGTGATCAGGCATTTTGTGCCGGGCCCTACAGAGGAAGATCTTAAACAGAAGGAAAAAACAAAGGATCAGGCTGGAAAAGAAATGACAGAAAAGAAACATAAAGGTAAATATAAGCCATAATTATACATGCTCTTAAATAATCTTCAGGATAAAGAATCGTCTAAACACATTCGTAAAAACAAATCGAGAAGAGAGGTTCTTCTATTTCAATAAGAACCTCTCCTCTCAATAATCAACAGGGATGTACAACTGATTTACCTACGATCTTCGGTGATACATATTTCTTCTTCATTACAGCCTCCCTCCTTTCATCTTAAGTTATATTTAATTAATCTATCGAGCTCTTCACCTTAATCCAGTCAATCAAACCCAGGAATTTATTATTGTGACCTGAATTAGATCCAATGTAAAAGCTTGCATCTGATGACAGAATACTATCGTTCGTAAACAGTTTATTATTATCCAGAATCTGTGACTGATCCGAGTCAGTACAGTTTGTATATCCGGGAGTATCGGTCCCGCTAGTGCCCTGGTCTTCAACATATAAATCAGCGGGCACAAAATACTGTCCTACTGTACCGCCTGCCTTATTCGTATTCCAGACTAGCTTCACTTTATACCAGTGGTCATCCACTATTGGGCATGTATTATAATCACTCATTACGATCTTCCAGGTTGAAGTGCCATGGTCATCCGCGACTCTCATCCAGAATGCGATAACTACTGTGTCTACAGGCGGATCAAATGGAGGGTTCCATGATGAATTTCTCCATACCGACATTTGGTAGTTGTCGCCTGTTCTGTCAAAGACTCTTTGTATTGTATTCCCTGTACCTGCCGCACCGGAGACCTTTATTCTTGATTCAAAAGTAAGCTCTGTTGTAGCCTTCAGACACGAGAGGTCATCTATGAAATCAATATAGTTGTCGTTTCCATCACCATGGTAACTGCCGTCACCAGGAATTGTCTCACCTGCATCACTTGCAAGGCCCCAGTAGAATCCGTTCGCATCTGATATATCTTCACTACCGGCTGTCTCATTCAGATTAAAAACCGTCTCACCTGATTGGCACGTCGGTATTATTACGGGCTCCGACCTTAAGCATGTAGCATCACCCGCTTCAAAGGCCTGCGTAGTAGCCGATGCCTCGTTTGTGTAATCCGAAACATGAGGTCCCCTGAATGCTCTTACCCTGTATGTATATGCTTTACCCGCCTGCAGAGCATTGGCATCGGTAAATGTAACTACATCAGCAGCCGTTGTGGCGATCCTTACAAAATCACCGCTCCATATCTGCACCTCTATTTCATAGCCGTCCTCATTCGCGGCATTGTCCGTCCAGTCAAGCTGTATCTCAAATGAACTCTGGTCAGTTGCTGTGAGTACTGAGGGAGATCCCGGATACGACGAATCACATGATGTATCGCTGTATGCACTGTCCCATCCGCAAGATGCGGTCTTGTATGTCCTGACACGGTAGCAGTAAACGAGTGAATCACTAATAGTCGTATCACTGTATGATGTGGCATTCGCTGCCGGTGTTGCGAGTTCCGAAAAGCTGCTGCAGCCCGCACCCGTGCATCTCTCAACTTTAAAGCCTGTTTCATCTGACATATTGTCAGCCCACGAAATATCGATCTGCGAGCTGGAGATTGTTGCAGCCGAAATACTGCCCGGTGCAGCAAGGGAGGAAGTCGTAGCATTATCGGAATTTGAATAACCGGAATCCCATTCGCCTGTCTCATAAGCCCTCACACGATAAATGTATTCAGTAGTGTTACATACAGACGTATCCGAGTAACTTGTCACATTTGCGCCCACTGTAGTAATCTGGGCAAAATTGCTGCAGCCCGAGCCTGTGCATCTCTCAATCTTAAAGCCTGACTCGGATACGGTATTGTCAGTCCATGAAAGATTTATCTGAGTGGTATTAACTGTTGATGCTGACAAACCGCTCGACGAAGAAACACTTGTAGTTGCCGAGTCTTCATTGCTGTAAGCGCTGTCCCACGCACATAATGCTGTTTTATACGCACGAACACGGTATGAATAGTCAGTTGAATAGGTTAATCCTGTATTGTTATAAGTCGTTACATTAGCTCCAACTGTAGTTATCTCGGAAAAATCGCTGCAGCTTGCTCCGGAACATCTCTCGATCTTGAACCCTGTCTCATCCGCTGAGTTATCGGTCCAGGACAGGTTTATCTGCACTTCCGATATCCGTGTTGAGGATAGTACCGTAGGCGCTGACTTTGCATTAGTCGCAGTCTCATCTTCATTGCTGTAGCCGCTGTCCCAGGTAGCTCCCTTATTTGCCCTTACGCGATAACGGTATGTTATATTCTCACATACAGATACATCTGAATAACTTGTTACATTCGCTCCCACTGTATCTATCTGGGAAAAACCGCTGCATCCGGCCCCTTCACACCTTTCAATCTT
>PJEL010003483.1_pt1 | contig 13422 bp, 11 predicted proteins | sample 1853271 | NCBI WGS metagenome assembly PJEL01 (sample SAMN08108733, study PRJNA415343) | Invertebrate metagenome, whole genome shotgun sequencing project. | host: Globobulimina | place: Sweden: Gullmar Fjord | collected 2015-08 | reverse complement strand
TTAAACAGTAAAAAGGCTGAGTCAGATAATCTGCTCAGCCTTTTTTATTCGTCTATTACCTAGTTTTCTTTGTTCGAAAACTCTTTAATAAAACATTAAAGGTAACGGCTTCTTAGGTGGTCTTTGAAGTATTGCGCATTCAAGGTTTCACCGGTTGCGCCTTTCACCAAGTCATCGGTGTTAAGCAGGCTGCCTTTACTCCAAATATTCGATTCTAACCAAGTGAAGATAGGGGATAGGTCACCGCTTTCAATCACAGAGTTCACATCGACCGTCTTCTTCATTGAAGCCATGAACTGAGCCGCGTACATCGCACCTAGTGTGTAAGATGGGAAATAACCAAATGCGCCGTCTGTCTAATGTATAGTGCTAACTTACATTTTGTAGTATGGTGTAACTATGAGAAAAGTATACAGTTATATGCGATTTAGCCGACCAGAACAGGCTAAGGGCACATCAATCGAACGTCAGTCACATTTTGCTGAACAATACGCACTTGAGCATGGATTTGAGCTAGATAAAAACTTAACCATGATGGATAAGGGGCTCAGTGCATTTCATGGTGTACATAAGAAAAAGGGAGCGTTTGGGCAGTTTCTAGCAGCAGTAACAGCAGGCAAGGTTAAATCTGGCTCTGTATTAGTCGTTGAATCACTAGATCGTCTTAGTCGAGAAGATCCATTAATTGCTCAATCTGCATTAAGTGATTTGGTTCTGTCTGGTATTACTGTTGTAACTGCCGCAGATAATCAAGTCTATTCTCGGGAAGAGATTCAACAAAATCCTTTTAAGCTAATCATGTCTTTAGTTGTGATGATTCGGGCAAACGAAGAGTCTGAAACTAAACAGCGTCGCTCGAATGCTTTCTTAAAGAGTGCATTAAATCAATATCAAACAAATGGGAAGGTTCGGCGACTAGGCGCTGATCCTAGTTGGCTTGATTTTAACAAAGATGATGGTACGTACTCGTTTAATGAACGTATAGAAGTGATTCGTCAAATTCTCGGTCTATACAATCAGGGTTTTGGCTCTCTAAAGATAGCTAGACGACTAACTGAAGAAAACGTGCCAACATTATCAGGCAAGCGAAGCGCATGGGGACAAACAACAGTTGCCAATATCGTTAAGTCTCATGCTTTATACGGCATGAAGAGAATTAATGTTCAAGGTGTTGACTACGATCTTGAAGACTTCTATCCAGAGTTGATTACAAAGTCTAAGTGGCTGGCACTACAACAGCATAGAACGAAACGAAGTAAATCAATGCATGGTCGTGGTGAGACTGTGCATTTAATTACTGGTCATGGCAAAGGGTTCACGATTTGCGGCTATTGTGGTGGCGGGTTAGGAGCTCAAACACAAAAGCAATACAAGCGTTCTGGAGAATACAGTAAAACCGTTACACGATTACATTGCTTAACGCATAAAGAAACAAGCTCCTGTTGTTCGTCTGTGTTTTTAGAATCAATAGAGAATGCAGTATTGTTTGCCGCTTGTATCGGTGTTCAGCCTCAAGCTTTAGTTCCTACCGCTAACTCAGTTGATTATAGTGCTTTGATTGATGAAATTGACGCAAAAATAAAACATATTGTTGAACAGGTTACGTCTGGTGCGCCTTGGGATTTGTTCAAAGATGTTCACGACAAAATGAAGCTAGATAAGAAAAGGCTTCAAAACGAAAGAGATTCACAAAAGCCAGATATTGATCAAAATGATTTAGAAAAATGGGTTGATGAACTTCTTAACTTAGCTGATAAAGCAAAGGCTGGTGACAAAGCGGCAAGGCTAAAGTGTCGAACTCTAATCAAGAGCGTATGCAAGAATATTGTGATTAAGTTACGGGGGGATGATTTAAAATCAGAGCCATTAGTAACTGTTACGTTTATCACCGATGAGCAGTTTGAATTCAGGGTCGCTAGTGATGGTGGAGTACGATTTGTTGATAACGATATGATAGTTAACAGAAGACTAAAACCACTACTGGCTTAGTATGCTCATTGGTGATCTGAGAGGGAAGCGAAAAGCTTCCCTTTTGAGTTTAAATAAAGCTATTCAAAACTCAAACAGTGAATTGGCATCAGTGTCTAGCACCACACATAAATTCTTGATCATCTCGTCAGTTACACGAATCATGCCGCTTTCGATCTTTGCAAGTTTGCTTCGAGTAATGTCTATTCCAAGCAAACTACACTCACGCTCTACATCTGCTTGAGACCATGACTTACTTAACCGTATCTCTTTGATTTTAATGCCTGTAATGTTCTTTTTTTCTGTGACTTGGTTCATGATTTTATCTGCACCGTTATGGGTGCAGGTAGAGTTACATATAAGATAAAGGCGTGTTGCACCCGTATGGGTGCTTGGTGCTTTTATTTGAGGTTTTTATGAACAATAAAGTGAACAAAGTACAATTTGTCAAAATTAGCGTAGTGAGCGCGCTGTCGGTGGTTGCATTGGCTGGTTGTCAAGCGACCAAAGTAAAGACAAATGTAGACAAAGGAATAGACACCAATCTATATCAGTTTGTTAAGAACCCTAAAACGGTTGAGCAGGTTTTTGGTGACATGACTTGCGGCGAATTCATGCGAATAGACAAAGGTCAGAAAGTAGAACGTTTTGGCAATATGGACTCTACTGATCTATTAATAAAGCAACGTGATGCGGCTTATAATACAAATTCAATTTTATCAGCTATCCAGTGGGATAAGCGTCGTTTCAATCATCCATATGGCAAGACATTGAGTGCAGAAACTACAAGAGAGTGTTTAAGAAAGGGTAATGAGTCACTTATTCATCAAGTGATTTCAGATTCTAAGTACCTCATGCCTGATGTGATGACCGAGCATGGAGACTATAAAGTAGCGAGTACAAATGATGTTCTTTATGCAGTGTATACAAAATCACAAAACAATGACTCTATATTACAAGTGATTCCGAGTGTAATGCCTAAAAAGGGGAGTCGAGAATATAGAAATAAAGATAAAATGGCTAAAATCAGTTCATTTTATATCCATACTGATATCAAGTGTGAAGATATGAACTACTACAACGTGTTACCAACTATTAACAATACGAAGTACTACGTTCAAAATACTTGCGGTGAAAACAGAACAATGCGCACATTTATTCGATATACAATGGGTGACGAATCCGCACTAAATTTACATAAGCTCATTTCAAAAACAAATGACGACATCGTTGTTGATTATGATGGAATGAAAACATATCGTTTCAGCTCGAAAGGGTATACGGCTGCATTGAATCAGGGAAGAGAGTTAAATCAAGTATTCTCGTTTGGCTCTGAAGATGAATGGTTCAACTACAAAGTAAAGCAGTCGGCTTTGTTGAACAAGTAACAAACAAGATTCATCTTTATTAAAATCGACTGAAAGAACGTCGTATTCAATAGAAACCGCCTTTGATGGGCGGTTTTTTAATGGTTTCAATTTGTTGAATAAATATATCTATATTAATGAACAGGTTGAACAAGTATGAAAAAAGAAAATCTTCATTTCACTGATAACGAGAAAGCTAAAGAAGCAGGGCGACGTAGTGGTGCTGCGAGACGCAAAAAAGCCACTGAACTACAAAAGCTAGAACGTAAAGCAGAGTTACGAGACATCGAAAATCGAGAGAAGAAGTTAAAAGATATGTCAATGCCATTGACTGGTGCTGCCGACATTGACACTAGTCAGATTCTAAAAATGGTATTGTCTGGTGACTTTGGAGTTGTTTTAGCAGAAAGAGCGATCACAGCTATCTGTGAAGCCGAGATAAAGCGAATAACTAACCGAGCGTCTAAGTTGGAGCTATCAATCATCAATGACTTGTCGAGGTCGGAAAAAGAAGCTCTTCTTGCATCACTCGAAGCCGATTTGGAGGTGTTATGAGTTTTTTAAATCTGGTTCGAAGTAATAGCGAAAAAGAAGATGAACAGGGTTGGAGTGGCAATGCACTTGATCTACTGAGAATGTGTGGCAGCCTCGACGAAGTTCAACGGAAGCGGAATAAAGATAAAGAGTACCAAGAACGGGTTGGTAAACGAATGAACGCCATTCGAGATAAGATGAAACAACATGAACAACTTCGATTGGAATCGCAAGAAGAGGCATTACTTGAGCAATCAGAGCGAGAGCGTAAGCGCAGAGAGGCACTTGAACAACTCGGAGGTTTAAATGAATGAGCTACTATCCGGGCTTGTAATCATGATAATGCCACTAGCAATTTCAAATATTTCATTTTCAACTAATTATGGTGAGTTGAACTCGACTTTAGATACTTTAGTAGTACAGCAAGGTTTGATGATCAAGAGAACTGATGTGTTTTTGAAAGACATAGACTCAATAAAACAAACGACGAAGAAAAACGGTGAACGAATTGAATCACTAGAAAAGCTACTTGTCGATTGATTCACTAGCCCTCGTAGAGATACGGGGGCTTTTTTTGTATGTGTTGTCTATCAATAGACTATAACCATACTGTATTACGATAGAGCTCTATCATTTAAAGGTTTCAAAACTTAAAAGATAGATTTATCATATGAGTACTTAAGTGATAGTAAAGTGAGTACACAATGAAATACATTTATGCCAGAACATCGACTACAGACCAGAACGTTGACCAACAAGCGGCATATCTTCAGCATACTCATGCCGATGCAAAGACAATCAAAGAACAAGCAAGCGGTAAGTCACTTGATCGACCAGAATTTAATAAACTGAAGAGCAATTTGAAGTCGGGCGATAGTGTTGTAGTACTGTCGGTGAGTCGTCTAGGTCGTAATACAGTTGAAGTACTTGAGTTCATCGAATGTATGAAGAAGCGAGAAGTCAACGTGTACGTAGATGATTTAGGCGGCTTAGATGTGACTTCATCGACTGGTAAGCTAGTTCTAACGACATTAGCAGCGGTAGCAGAAATGCAACGAGACGAAATTCTTGATAAGCAGCGTATTGGTATTGAGCGTGCGAAGAGTGAAGGGAAATATCGTGGTCGTGTGGCTTCTCCAGAAACTTCACGTAAATGTGAAGAGGCTTTGAGTTATGTCGAAGCTGGGCTAAGCAAAGGAAAAGCAGCAAAAGCAGTGGGTATTGGTGTGGCAACACTCTATCGATTCATTAAAGCTCAAAAAACAAACGCCTGAGTTATTTTTCGGTTTAACTTATTGTTTATTTAGGGAAAATATTTTTATTGCAAATAATTTGTTTAGAGTGACCATTTCTCGGTTTACCGTATATACAGGTCCACAGAGACATACAAATACAACGATAATTGAGAAGAGAAATGAATTATGTACTTTAAGCTTCCGACAACACTTAACGAAATGATTCTGTCAGAATCAAACAGAAAGCAACTAGAGATTATTAGCAAAATTAACGGCTTTTATCTCATTCATAGCAATAGCACAGGTAGCGGAAAATCTCTTGCTGCAAAACTTGTTGCTGAGTCAATCTCATCTACAGCACTTTTTATAGATGCTTCATGCGCTCAATCAGTAAAGCAAATTGATAATTTAGATAGAAAACTCGCTTCTCTCGATTTGAACAATAATATTCCCGTTGTTGTTATTGATGAAATTGATAAGCTTAATAGTACTAAATTACAAATGATTTCATCAGCTTATAATAAATTTTCGAATAAAGTTGAATGTGCCGTCATTATGACTGCGAATAGCACAGATAAATTGCCAGCAAACTTAATATCAAGAGTTAACGGCATTGATTTTAATCACGCAAATAATGAAGTTCAAGTAATTGAATATATAGCAAATATTGTTGAAGAAAATAGTAAAAACAAAGCATTGAACAGATATTTTTTATCTATTGTCAGCAAGATTTTATCAGCTTCAAAAGGTGACATTAGAAAAGTGCTGTCATACACAGAGAAATTTCTAATCACAAGTGAAATCGACAAAAATCCGTTATTAACTTCAGGCTATTAAGAGTAATTATCATGAGCAATAGAATTTTACTCGATGACATCATGAATGAAGCAGAGACGCAAAGCGTCTCTGAATGTACAGACAGCTTAGAGCTTGTTAAACGTTATTTTAATGAATCTGAAATTCGGTGGGGATTTTGTCGTTTTTTAAAAAATAAAAGAACAATCACGCCGATTGAACTTGATGCTGATTTTAAGCTTTGGATGCAACGTAAAGGTGTTGATACATCAGTACATAAAAGTTCATATATTAAAGCTGCATTTACAAAATATGATGAAAATCAATATGATGAAACTCTTGATCAACTACAAGATAAATTGAAGTATGACGCATCACTTGACGATGAGTTCATTAAGTTACAACGTTACGCTGAATTATCAGATGATGATATTCTGATATACAAGTCTTGGATCTGGAATGTAAAACGTACAATTAATCATTTAGAAAAAGAGCAAGTTCCGATGCCGTTATTGTTTTCAACTGAGCAGCGTTACGGTAAAAGTACGTTTAATCAGAAGCTGTATGAGCCGGTTGCAGAGCTTTCTTTACGTCGAGATATTAGCTCAATTCGAGATTCATTTGGCAACGGCTTATGGCGAAAGTTACTCGTTGTGGATTTTGATGAGATTTCATCGATTCAAAACTCAATGGTTGCTAAGTTTAAAGAGTGGTGTTACTCCGATAAAGTGTCAATGCGAAATCCGAACACATCGACAATGCTTCAATTTGAAAAAGTTACAAATGCTATTGCATCAAGCAATGTTGCTGTGAGTGATATGCTTGAAGATGAAACGGGTTCACGTCGAATTTGGCAAGTAAATTTAAAAAAATCGCTTTTTTATGCTCTTGATAATATTGATTTTCTTAAATTGTGGCAATGTGTTAATGAGCAAGACGCATGTCCGTTGTATGTAGATGATAATATTGTTCGAATTACTGAAATTCAATATGAAACACAGCGTAAACGCTCGTCAGTTGAAATCTGGCTTGAAGATTTCAAAGAAACAGCAATTAATGAGCACTATCGAGCATCTGAGTTATTTGAAAATTATGAAGTTTGGCGTAAGAAAAATAATCAAGAGCGATTATCAAACACAAAATTCGGTAGAAAATTAAAAGCTCTCGGTGTTGAGTCGAAGCGTACAAGAAATTGTGTGATGTATTATTTTTAGACACACAGATTCACAGCGTCTTTACTGTATTACGCTAGTAAAATCAATGGTTTCATGGTAAGTTAATCGTATTAAATTATACGATTAACTTTAACGTTTTTATAAACGTAAGGCGCTAAGTAGTGGCTAAGAAACCAGCAGCAAAGAAGAAAGAAAAATCATTTGAAGAAACACTCTGGGATGCGGCAAACAAGCTGCGTGGTAGTGTTGAATCGTCAGAATACAAACACATTGTTTTGAGCCTGATTTTCCTCAAGTTCATCAGTGATACGTTCGAGAAGCGTAAGCAAGATCTGATTGATGCGGGCCAAGAAAAGTATGTTGATTTAGTTCAGGCATACACTAAAGAAAATGTCTTTTACCTTCCTGAAGAGAGTCGTTGGAGCTTTGTCCAGCAAAACGCTAAACAGGAAGATATTGCTTTAAAGATAGATACTGCTCTAAGCAACATCGAGAAAGCAAACAAAGCACTGCAAGGAGCTTTGCCTCAAAATTACTTTTCACGTCTTGAGTTTGATACCAGTAAGTTATCCGCGCTGATCGATGTGATCAACAATATCGACACGTTAGCGAACCCGCATGAAGATGTGGTAGGGCGAGTTTACGAGTATTTCTTGTCAAAATTTGCGATTGCAGAAGGTAAGGGTAAAGGCGAGTTCTATACACCAAAGAGCATCGTTAACCTAATTGCAGAATTGATTGAACCATACAAAGGTAAAATCTATGACCCTTGCTGTGGTTCGGGCGGTATGTTCGTGCAGTCAATGAAATTCATTGAGAATCACCAAGGAAACAAAAAAGACGTTGCTGTTTATGGGCAAGAAGCAACTCCAACAACTCATAAGCTAGCGAAAATGAACCTCGCTATTCGTGGTATCTCTGCCAATCTTGGCGCAGCCGCAAAAGATACCTTTGCCAATGATCAGCACGAAACTCTTAAAGCTGATTTCATAATGGCAAACCCACCATTCAACCAAAAAGATTGGCGAGCTTCCGATGAGCTAGTTGATGATCATCGTTGGGACGGCTATGAAACACCACAAACAGGTAATGCCAACTATGGTTGGATTCTGCATATGGTTTCTAAGCTGTCTGAAAACGGTGTTGCAGGATTTATTCTAGCTAACGGTGCGTTATCAGGTGATGGGACAGAAAAAGCTATTCGCCAGAAACTTGTCGAGAATGGTTTAGTAGAAGCGATCATCATTTTGCCGATGAAGATGTTCTATACCACCGATATCAGTGTGACACTTTGGGTTATTAATAAGAACAAGAAAGAGCGAACGGTTCCACACGAAGACCTGACTCGTCATTACCGTAACCGTGAAGACAAAGTTCTGTTTATGGACTTACGTAAGCACGGTGAAGCATTTGAGAAAAAATACGTTCAATTCTCTCCAGAGAAAATCTCTGAAATTGCTGAAACGCTTCACACTTGGCAAGAAGTACGTGCCGAGACGGAATACAAAGATATTGCTGAGTATTGTTACTCTGCGACTAAAGAAGAGATCGCAGTAAAAGACTACTCATTAGTGCCAAGTAAATACATCGAGTTTAAGAATCACGATGAAGATGTCGATTTTGACCAGAAAATGAGTCAAATGCGAGATGACTTTACAGCACTATTGAAGCAAGAAGAAAAGTCGAAATCGGAACTTTTATCTGTATTTGAAGAGTTGGGCTATGAGATCACACTATAAGCGTATTGGTGATTACGTCACCCAAATCAAACTAAAAAATACGGATGACTCTATCTCTTCGCTTAAAGGGATAAACATCAATAAACACTTTATGCCTTCGGTTGCGAACATCAATGGTACAGATCTAAGCAAGTACCGAGTTGTTAAGAAAAATCAATTTGCATTTAACCCAATGCACGTTGGTCGAGATGAAGTGTTACCCATTTCGATGCTTGAAGATGATGAACCAATCATTGTATCGCCAGCATATGTAGTTTTTGGGGTAAAGGATGAAGAAAAGCTTTTACCTGCATATCTGATGATGTGGTGCAGACGACCAGAGTTCGACCGAAACGCTTGGTTTATGACTGACAATAGTGTCCGTGGTGGTTTTAGTTGGGCTGATTTCTGCGATATGGAACTACCTGTTCCATCTATCGAAAAGCAGAGTGAAATCGTGCGTGAATACAATGTGGTGAATGACCGCATTGCACTCAACGAACAACTTACTCAAAAGCTAGAAGTGACCGCACAAGCTATTTACAAGCACTGGTTTGTCGATTTTGAGTTCCCGATCTCAAAAGAATACGCAGGATCTATTGGTAAGCCTGAACTAGAGGGGAAGCCTTACAAGTCCTCAGGTGGTGAGATGGAGTATAGTGAAGAGCTTGAGGCTGAAATTCCGCTCAACTGGGAATGTGGAAAAGTCCAAGATTATATAGTGATTAATTATGGTAAATCATTGCCTGAATCTAAACGCATTGCAGGTGAGTATGGGGTTTATAGCTCTGCTGGTCTGACAGGTTCACATAATGCTTATCTAACCGATGAGTCAACAATAGTAATAGGTCGAAAAGGGACTATTGGTAAACTGTACTATGTGCAAAATCCGAGCTTTTGTATTGATACAGCATACTACATCAGAGAGTCGGATTCTCAATTTCCGTTGTCATTTACGTATCGCATATTGTTAGGTTTGAACCTACCAGAATTAAATGAAGATTCCGCTGTCCCAGGTCTGAATCGAAATACAGTTTACGACTTGCCAGTTGTTAAACCTATCTCAAATGTTTTAGATGAATACAATGAGGTTTCTGGAAAGATAACCACTCATAAAAACAATTTACAGGCAGAGATAAGCTCACTTTCGCAATTAAAAAAACTAATTAATACAAAAATGTCAAAGGCTTAATCTATGAAATTCACAGAAGAAAGGCTAGAACAAGCCATCATTGAACTACTAGGGAAAGAAGGCTATCCACATACTCGTGGTGAGGCGATTGAGCGAGCACCTCAAGATGTGCTGATTAAGTCCGATCTTCGTGAATTTCTAGCCAAACGTTATCAAACGGAAGGTATTACAGCCTATGAGATAGAGCAGATCATCCATAAGCTTGAGTATCTCCCTGCTTCAGATCTCTACGACACCAACAAAGCCATAATGAAGTTTGTTTCTGATGGCTTTTTGCTCAAACGTGAAGATGCAAGCCAGAAAGATTTATACATTCAGCTTCTGGACTACGTTGACCTAGAGAACAACCGCTATCGCATCGTTAACCAAATGGAGATACAAGGCTATGAGCTGCGTATCCCTGACGGGATTCTTTATATCAATGGCTTACCTCTTGTGGTGTTTGAATTTAAGAGTGCCATTCGTGAAGAAGCGACTATCTATGATGCGTATAAGCAGCTAACCACTCGTTATGATCGAGATATCCCTGAACTATTCAAATACAACGCACTGTGTGTGATTAGTGATGGTGTGAATAGCAAAATGGGGTCGTACTTTGCCCCATATGAGTTCTTTTACTCTTGGCGTAAAATTACGGGTGAAGAAAAGCTAGACAAAGACGGTATTGATTCACTGTTTACGATGATCAGCGGCTTGTTTAATAAGAAACGACTTACTGATGTGATACGTCACTTTATCTACTTACCTGACACCTCAAGCAAACAAGAAAAGATTGTTTGTCGTTATCCTCAGTATTACGCAGCAACAAAGCTTTTTGCCAATATCAAACAGCATATGAAGTGCTTTGATGAGCACGGGAAACTGGTGAGTGGTGATGGTAAAGGTGGTACGTATTTCGGTGCGACTGGTTGTGGTAAGAGCTACACAATGTTGTTCTTATCTCGTCTATTGATGAAAGATGTCGAATTGGGTAGCCCAACTATTATTCTCATCACTGATCGTACTGATCTGGATGATCAGCTTTCAGGTCAATTCACTAATGCAAAAGGTTATGTGGGTGATCAAAACATCATTAGTGTAGAGAGCCGTGCTGAACTTCGTGAACACCTGAAAGGGCGTAAAAGTGGAGGTGTATTCCTGACTACCATCCATAAATTTACTGAAGATTTGGAGCTGCTGACGGAGCGAACTAATGTCATTTGTATCTCGGATGAAGCGCACCGCAGCCAAACCAATTTAGAACAGAAAATTACCGTTACTGAAGACGGAGTGAAAAAGACTTACGGCTTTGCTAAGTATCTTCACGACTCTTTACCAAACGCTACTTATGTTGGCTTTACTGGCACACCGATTGACGCAACGCTGGATGTATTTGGTGCGGTTGTAGATGGCTACACAATGACAGAATCGGTTTACGATGAAATTACTGTTCGTATTGTGTATGAAGGCCGAGCAGCAAAAGTGCTACTTGATGGTCGTCAGCTTGATGAAGTTGAAAAATACTATAAAGAGTGTGAAGACGCTGGAACAAACGAATATCAAATAGATAAAAGCAAAACGGCGATGGCGAGTATGTCTGCCATACTAGGCGACCCAGATCGTATCAAAGCCATAGCGAAAGACTTTGTTGAGCATTATGAGAATCGTGTTGAAGAAGGCACGACTCAAAAAGGCAAAGCAATGTTTGTTTGTAGCAGTCGTGAAATCGCCTATCAATTCTATAAAGAACTGCTTGAGCTTCGCCCTGAGTGGGATGAAGTAAAAGTCTGTGAAGACGGTGCTACTCTATCAGAAAGTGATAAGAAGAAAGTGAAGCCAATGGAACGAGTCAAGATGATTATGACTCGTAACAAAGACGATGATAAAGCTCTGTGGAACAAACTCGGTAATAAAGAGTACCGTAAAGAGCTGGATCGTCAGTTTAAAAATGGCAAATCAAATTTCAAAATCGCTATTGTGGTTGATATGTGGTTAACGGGCTTTGATGTGCCATTCCTCGATACCATCTACATTGATAAGCCTTTGCAAAAGCATAATCTGATCCAAACCATTTCGAGAGTAAACCGTAAATTTGAAGGTAAAGAGAATGGTCTGGTAGTCGATTACATCGGCATAAAAAAACAGATGAACCTAGCACTTTCCCAATACACAGCAGGGCAAGATCAGAATCTAGAAGACATTAAACAGTCGGTCATTATTGTTAAGGATCACTTGAGCCTGTTGGATGGGCTGTTCCATAAGTTCGACTCTAAGCCCTACTTCAATGGTACGCCACTAGAGCAGTTACATTGCTTAAATGCTTCGGCTGATTTTGCACTAAGAACCAAGAAGTTTGAAAAGACGTTTATGGATCTGACCAAACGCCTTAAATCAGCTTATGACATTTGTGTGGGTAGCAGTGAGCTGACCAAAGAGCATAAGGACAAGATTCACTATTATCTAGCGGTTCGAACCATCGTATTTAAGATAACTACGGGTGGTGCGCCAGATGTTGACCAGATGAATCGCAGAGTGCGTGATTTGGTGAAAGACGCACTCATCAGTGATGGTGTTGAAGAGATCTTTAAACTGGGTGAGAAAGACGGTGGCGAGATTGATATCTTTGATGATGATTATCTTGCTAAATTGGAGATGGTGAAACAGCCAAACACTAAACTTCAACTGCTTCAGCAAATGCTTGCCAAAGCGATTGGGGAGTTTAAAAAAACCAATAAAGTGAAAGGTGTCGATTTCACTAAGAAAATGAATATGTTGGTTGAAAAGTATAATGAGCGTGACGAAAAGGATGTACTTCGCTCAGAAGTCATTAATGATTTTTCTGATGAAATTATTAACCTTTACAATGAACTACGTGCTGAAATGGCTTCATTTGGTGAAATGGGGATCGATTTTGAAGAAAAAGCGTTTTACGACATTCTCATTTCACTGGCTCACAAGTATGACTTTACCTATCCCGAAGAGAAGCTGCTTGACCTATCTAAAGAGGTGAAGAAGGTCATTGATGATAAAGCTAAATACACCGATTGGAACAAGCGAGACGATATCAAAGCTGAATTGCACTTTGACCTGATCATTTTACTCGATGAATGGGGTTACCCACCGATTGATCGTGATGAAGTGTATAAAGAGATTTTTGAGCAGGCTGAGAACTTTAAGCGCAATAACCCTAATCACATCAATGATGAAACGCTGCCAACTGAACCAGTTCCAATGCTACTTGGAGATAAGAAACTTTATCGTGCTTCACAGCTATCGCGACTGGGTAATGCTCAAGAGCTGGCTACGATTACGTTTAAGGCTGAATTACCATATGAAAGGGATTTTGGGGCGCTATTTACTACGGGGTATTACAGTGAACTTAAAGAGCTGGGTATTGTTTCGTCATTGATATTAGATACCACAATAACTGCTTTATCAGAGCTTGAACAAGCCACAAAG
>PJEL010003482.1_pt1 | contig 13425 bp, 13 predicted proteins | sample 1853271 | NCBI WGS metagenome assembly PJEL01 (sample SAMN08108733, study PRJNA415343) | Invertebrate metagenome, whole genome shotgun sequencing project. | host: Globobulimina | place: Sweden: Gullmar Fjord | collected 2015-08 | reverse complement strand
AAAACCACTGTCTCTGCACTCTTAAGTCACCTCTATGCAGCTGAAGGAAAAAGGGTCATAGCAGTAGACGCTGACCCCGATGCAAACTTGGCAACCGCTCTCGGCATTGCGAAGAGTGAGCTAATTAATGTAAGGCCGATCGCGGAATTATCCGACCTCGTCGAGGAAAGAACCGGCGCAAAGCCGGGTGCGAGCGGAGGAATCTTTAAAATTAACCCTAAAGTTGATGATATACCCGAAGGCTTCGGCTACAAATTCGATGACACAACTCTTCTGATTATGGGCAAATCTAAATTTGCCTCCTCGGGCTGTTATTGCCCCGAACATGCCCTGCTTAGGCGACTTCTGAAACACCTGATCGTCGATAGAGATGAAGTAGTTATTGTAGACATGGAGGCTGGGATAGAGCATCTAACAAGAGGCACGGCTGAAGGTGTTGATGCCTTTATCGTAGTCGTTGAGCCCGGACAAAGGAGCATTCAGACAGCTACTGCAGTAAAGAAACTTGCCTCTGAGCTTGGTATCAAGAGGGTTTTTCTTGTAGCGAACAAAGTAAGGAAGGAGCAGGATCTCGAATTTATCAAGGCTAGCATTACTGACATTGAGTATATTGGCAAAATTAGTTTCAGCGACAATATCATGGAATCAGATATTCAGGGAATCCCTTCATATAAAGCATCTAAGCAGACAGTTGAAGAGGCTGCAGAAATAAAGAAACTTCTGGAGACTCTGATTGAAAAAGCGACTTAGAGAGAAAGTATTAAAAAAACGGGACTCGATCCCGCCGGCACTAAAAGCCCTTAAAGAAACATCCATCGAAAAAAAACTCTTTGCCCAAGATACATTCAAGTCATCAAAGAGCATACTTATGTACGTTTCATTCCGCTCTGAAGTAGACACCCGAAATTATCTGGACGATATTCTACGAATGGGGAAAAGGTTAATACTACCTGTAGTTGATGCGCGGCATAAGCTGCTAAAGCTCTATGAAGTAAAAGACACGTCAGAACTTGTCCCCGGTTACATGGGCATTCCTGAACCGGATATCAGGGAAAACAGGAGAGTAACTATTAAAGACATTGATCTGGTAGTAATTCCCGGGACCGGCTTTGACATTAATGGCAACCGCCTCGGATACGGCGGAGGTTATTATGACCGGCTGCTCAGCTATGAATCAAAGCAGCTTGCACAAATCGAACATATCCCCACAATCGCCCTCGCCTTCGAAGAGCAGATAGGTGAGGAGATCCCTGCAGAACCGCATGACATAACGGTCGATAAGATAGTTACTGATAAGCGTGTGATTGACTGCCTAAAGTAACTGCGCAGTGCCGGTTATATATGCTGGTCTTCCATCTTCCTTACCCAGTCCTTCATCGCGTCCTTCACATCCTGCGGCACATCATGACGAGTAATCCAGTACTGTATATCCTCTTTTAGCGAACTTAACATACTAGAGTTACTCACGTATTTATGTTCAGTATGGGGTGATGCTTTAATAATTTTTGTTAGATCAATAACAGGAATATCACCACCCTCTTCAAATGTGTTAAAGAAGCGGGAAATCTTACTTTGATCTGCTGGAAAACGCCGAACAAGAAAGTTTTTGAAGTTGAAGGGATCATCTGAAACAATAAAAGAATTAAATACTTCGGAGCTGATATTTAATTCTTTTGTGCAGGAAGATAACAATGCAGACTTATCTATATTTATTTCCTTCCCGACTTCAGCAGCGGCATCATCAAGAGCATATTGTTTTTGAACAACATTCCTGTATATTTCTAATATATTTGAGAGTAATTCATTCATTGTCTGGAGATTCTGTAAATAAGACTATATAGTGATCTACTATATCATTTATATTAACCGGCATTATCATCATGTCTCGATTCGACATTGAGTATACCACAATCTAATGTACACGGGAATGATGATAATCAAAAGACATACGTGTATAAGTACTTTAAAAGGAAGGGATATTCAGGCATCAATCTTTTTATTAAGTTACATACTCTCCCTTAATAAATCCTCATTGTATCCAATTTTTGTCAGGTCAGTACAGTTGACAACAGACGCCGCAAATATTTACATTATTAGACTTTGCTTACCTTATAATAAATCACTAAATTTATAAATATAGGAGGATTACATGGGTTACAGAAATTATAACGGCCGCATCGGCGGCATCAATCACTGGTTATTTGCACAGGATGAATTCAAACATATTATTTCCCGTCCATTTAGAGGCGAGGAGTACACCACGGTTATCAACGGCTCCGGAGTTGTAAAAGGAGAGCAGAAATATCCGAAGGGATATCAGGAGATGCTCATCCCCGAGCTGAAGCGCAGGGCGGATTTCTTCAGCCAGGTCGATGCCCTCAAGGACATTAAGGCAGCAGACCACAAGGTACTCACAGTACTTGTTGGTGACAAAGACGATCCCGCAGTAGCAGCATCAAGAAGCTATGTAGGCATGAAGTCAAAGACGACAGAACAGTCCGGACTTACGAGCATGATGGCTGAGTTTCCTTCAACAACTACCTCTGCTGAGATGAATGAAAAGCTTGCAGAGTGGAACAACGATAACACTATATCAATCCTCATGTTCCAGCTACCATTCGGAGGAGTAGCAGGCAAAGCAATTAATACAACAAACCTCTGCAACCGTATAGATCTTGAAAAAGACGGCGACGGACTTAACCAGAAAACATTGGGGCTCATGTCCCTCGGCGCAGAGCGCTACTACGACTGCTGCACACCAAGCGGCATGGTTGACCTCGCAAGCGTATACCTTGTCCGCAACAAGGGAGCAAAACTCCGCCCCGATGGCATCGCCAGCTTTGCAGGGCAGGAAGTTGTCGTTGCAGGAAGAAGCGCAATTGTTGGAGAGCCGCTTTTCAATCTCCTGAAGACCTTTGATGCAACCACACTTGGACCTCTGCATACAAAAACAGGTACCGGTGGATCAGCGGACAAAGAGACTCAACGCAGAATATACACAGAGCTCACAAAAAGAGCAGACATAGTATTCGGCTGCATGGGCTTTCACCCATACAAAGTACATGATGACACAGAATACTTCTTCACCGCAGACATGCTCAAAGATGACTGCCTTATTATCGATGCATCAACTTCATTCAGAAAAGACGGCAGAAAACCCTACGGCGACGTTGACCCATCAGCCCGTTCCAAAGCAGCAGCATTCACACTGGAGACAGGCGGCGTAGGTCCCTGCACCGTTACCAAACTCGTGCATCAGGGCTGGAGAGGAATGCTCTACCAGAGAATCGATAATGTAAGAAAAGCATTAGAGGACAATAAAGAATCCGTCATCTCCACATTCAAAGGACTTCTCGCTTCTTATGCAGGATCCAGTGAAGACGACGCAGCAGCCAATGCAGAAAGCCTTTACCTCAGGGCCATTGATACAGACAGCCATCCTGTCCATGCGGTAGACGCACTGGAAGCCATTTTTCCTGAGTTAATGAAGTAGTATTACACCTGCCAACATCACAATAGGGGGCCCGCTCTTTCAGTGGGCCCTTTTTTTTAAACATTTTACCGGGGTCGAACCTCGGTACTTGCACCGCCCTTTTGACACCAACTGATCGCAAATGTTAAACTTTTTCACCCATTTTCCGAGGTGGTTTCATAATATGGATAAGAAAAAGATCGAAAAAGGCGTAAAGTTAATCCTTGAGGGGATTGGTGAAGATCCGGAAAGGCCCGGCATTAAGAACACCCCAGGTCGTGTTGCTGAGCTTTATGAAGAAATCTTTTCCGGGCTGAACACTCCAACCGAGGAAATACTCATCCCGATTGAAGGCGAAAGCCACGATGAGATGGTCCTTTTGAAGGATATACCCTTCTATTCAGTTTGCGAACACCATCTGCTGCCGTTTATAGGAACGGCTCATGTGGCGTATATACCGTCAGGAGGTAAGATTGTCGGACTTAGCAAACTCGCACAAGCATTGGAGGTCTTTGCAAAGAGGCCGACTGTTCAGGAACGATTGACGACCCAGTTGGCAGACCTTATCATGGACAAGTTGAAGCCGAAGGGAGCTATGGTTATCATCAACGCAGAGCACCTTTGTCTTTCGATGAGGGGCATAAAGAAGCCAAATGCAAGGACAGTTACATCGGCTGTAAGGGGTATTTTTCGCACCAAGGACTCAACAAGGCTTGAATTACTTGAATTGATTAAGAAAAGCGACTGATCCAGTTAAATAAAACATTTCGGTTATATATCATGATGTTGGAATTAATGCTGCTCATCACTGTAAAATAGTGGCAGATATCGATCTACTCTGACGGTTCCAACAGTTGTACTCGGCTGAATCAGCCGGACAGTTGAATCAAATAGATGAAAAGGAGAAGTTAAATGATTATCACGCAAAAAAGAGACCGCAAGCAATTGCTTGAAAACATCAAGGACTACAAAAAGTTCTTCCTTATCGGCTGCTCTGAATGCGCCAGCCTCTGTGGCACAGGCGGTGAGCCCGAGCTCGTTGAAATGACAGAGCTTCTGAAATCTGAAGGGAAAGAGGTTACCGGATCATTCGTCGCCAAAACTGGCTGCCAGGTGCTCGGAACTAAAATTGAGATAAAAAAGAATGCCCAGGCTGAAATTGATGATGCCGAATGTATTCTAGTCATGTCCTGCGGTGCAGGAACGCAGAGCGCAGTTGAAACTTACAAAGATAAGCCTGTCTACCCGACAAACGACTCTCTCTTCCTCGGCAACATGACTCGGATGCAGATGTTCGACGAGAGATGCTCTCTATGCGGCGAATGCATACTGGACCAAACCGGTGGCATCTGCCCTGTTACAGCCTGCCCCAAAGGCCTTTTAAACGGCCCATGCGGCGGCACGAATGAAGGAAAATGCGAAGTCAGTCCGGACGTTGACTGCGCTTGGACAAAAATATACGTAAGGCTGAAAGCTATAAACAGACTTGATGACATGAAAAAGATGAACGAACCGAAGAACTGGGCCGCACATAAAAAACCCATGACGCTGAATGTTCGTGAAAAAAAGGAGGAAGGTAAAAAGTGAGTTTTCAAGAAGCCCTAAATTCCGGTAAATTTGCAGTTACGGCAGAAGCAGGACCGCCTAAAGGCACTGATATAAAAAAGATTGTACACGAATGTGAATTACTTAAAGGCATCGTTGACGGCGTCAATGTTACAGACAACCAGTCAGCAGTTATGCGCATCAGCTCTACCTCTTTCTGTAAGGTTCTTCTCGACATGGGACTTGAGCCGATTCTCCAGATGACATGCCGTGACCGTAACCGAATCGGTCTTCAGTCAGACCTCCTCGGCGCGAGTATCCTCGGGATTAATAATGTCCTCTGCATGACCGGTGACCACCCTAATGCAGGAGATCATAAAGAAGCGAAGCCGGTTTACGATATTGAGTCAGCTCAGCTTCTGAAAGTTGTGGACGGCCTTAACAACGGAAAAGATATGATGGGAAATGATCTCCAGGGTGCCACGAACTTTTATCAGGGCGCGGTCGTTACTCCGGAAGCAAACCCTATCGAGCCACAGTTGATGAAATTTGAGAAAAAGATCACAGCAGGCGCAAACTTTTTCCAGACACAAGCCATATACGACATAGATAAATTCAAAGAGTTCATGTCCCATGCAAAACAGTTCCAGGTCAAAATACTTGCCGGCCTTGTGCTACTCAAGAGCGCAGGCATGGCTAATTTCATGAACAAGTTTGTCCCTGGAATCAATGTTCCGCAGGTGCTTATCGACGAGCTAAAGGAAGCAGGCAAAGAAAAGGCCCTTGATACCGGTATCGATATCATGGCCCGCCACATTAAGCAGCTTAAAGAAGAAAATATCTGCGACGGAGTCCACATTATGGCCATCGGTGCAGAAGATAAAGTCCCGGTCATAATGGAAAGAGCCGGATTGCTGTAAAAAGGTGAAGAGTTATCATGAAAGAGAGTTCAGACTGTCTGGACTCTCTTTTTTTGTGTTACTATTAGTAGCCAAAATTCACTGTAGAATTTCCTTAAAACTATATTATCATGAAAAATCTTAAACTCTATATAATCCTCGGTATTGTTACAATATCTCACTTTGCGATGACTTTTGTCGTTGCGCTCTTTGTGTTAAGTACTTTTAATATAGTGAACGAGAGAATACTGCATTTTAATAATATTTTGTATGCCGAAATTCTGATAATATCTGCAATTTTCATCATATCGATAATTGTATTTTCCAGATCCTTTACACGGCTCTCTAATTTCGTTAAAAAAACTTTTTTCAGAGAGAATATTTAAACAAATAAATGATAAATGAATTCGTAACCGCCTGGCAGCACCTGCCGGAGCATATTAAACCCTACATTTTCCAGATCGGCGGCTTTCAGCTCCGGTATTACGGGCTCATGTATATTGTTGCATTTGCGATTGTATACCTGCTGTCACTATACAGGCTAAAAAAAGAACCTTATGATTATCCGGGGGAAGTTGTTGAAAACTACTTTGTCTGGGCCATACTCGGGCTCATGCTCGGCGCACGATTTGGCTATGTATTATTCTACAACCTCAGCTATTATCTTTCTCATCCGCTTGAGATAATACTCCCATTCAGTTTGTCAGGCGGCTTTCACTTTACCGGACTTGCAGGCATGTCCTATCACGGCGGGCTGATAGGTGTTATAACTGCAACATACCTTTTCTGCAGGAAATACAGCATCAATTTCTGGGAATATGCGGACTTTTTAGCACCATCAATACCACTCGGATATACTTTCGGCAGAATTGGTAACTTCATAAATGGCGAACTCTACGGACGCGCCACAACTAAGGCATGGGGCATGTACTTCCCTCTTGATATGACACGCCAGCTAAGACACCCTTCCCAACTTTATGAAGCGTTTTTTGAGGGCATCTTTCTATTCGTTATCCTTTGGAATATCCGTAAACAAAGGCCCTTTGACGGCTTTTATTTATCCCTTTATCTCATCGGGTACGGTCTGGCAAGACTCCTGATAGAGACAGTACGCGAACCGGACAGTCATATCGGGGTCTTTTTTAATTTAGTAACAATGGGGCAGATTCTGTGCCTCTGTATGATACTGGCAGGACTTGTGTTATTCTTTGTCCGGAAGAGTATGGCCAAAGGACATACAACCAATGTGTTATAATTATGCGAATTTGCATAAATACTATAGATAGAACATGTAAGGAGGCAGCAATTGGAAGCAAAAATAGGCGATAAAGTAAAAGTTCACTATACCTTAAAGGAAGTTGACGGAAACATAATAGAATCTTCAGACGAAACTATGCCCATGGAATTTACTATAGGCGACGACAACGTAATCCCAGGATTTGAAAAAGGGATAATCGGGATGAAGGTTAATGAAACTAAAACGGTCAATGTCCCGTGCGATGAAGCGTACGGTCAACGCGATGAGACCAGAGTCTTTGAATATCCGAAGTCAAGTGCGCCGCAGTACTTCGACCCCCGGGTCGGCGACATGGCACAGCTGCACAGGCCTAACGGCAAGGCTTTTTCCGTTAAGGTACTGAAGAAAACCGAAACCAGCTTTCTCATGGATGCAAACCACCCGCTGGTTGGAAAAGACCTGATCTTTGATATTAAATTAATTGCAATAACAGAATAAACGCGAGGGCAAGTCACGCCTTGCCCTGCTGACAAAAAAGGGGTTCTTGCACGATATGTCATATTTCACCATTCATGATTTTCTCAAAAAGAAGAGAGAAGGCAAAAAAATCACGATGCTCACAGCTTACGACTATTCATTCGCGCGTATAGTCGATGAAGCCGGGATAGACGCGATACTCGTCGGAGACTCACTCGGAATGGTCGTCCAGGGTCTGGAAAACACGCTACCCGTGACTATGGATGAAATGATCTATCACACAAAGATGGTCTCACGCGCGGTAAATACTTCCATGGTCATAGGAGATATGCCTTTCATGTCATACCATACCGGGATTGATGATGCAGTGAGAAATGCAGGAAGGTTTTTAAAAGAGGCAGGCGCTTCGGCTGTAAAAATGGAAGGCGGCGCTGAAGTCGCAGAGCATATCAAGGCAATGACTAAATCCGACATCCCTGTAATGGCACATATCGGCCTAACACCCCAGTCGATTCACAGGATGGGAGGATATAAAGTTCAGGGTAAGACTGAAGAGGCTGCCCAGAAACTCATCGAAGAAGCACGGATTGTTCAAGACGCAGGCGCATTCGCCCTACTGCTGGAAGCCATTCCAATGGGCCTCTCCAAAGCGATCACAGAGGAGCTTTCAATCCCAACAATAGGAATCGGCGGAGGCCCCCACTGTGACGGGCAGATACTAGTCCTGCATGATGTTATCGGTCTATTCGAGAGGTTCGTCCCAAAGTTTGTGAAACAGTATGCGAATGTCAAGGACGATGCGTTAAGGGCAATCACGGAATACAAGGACGATGTGGTGAATGGGGCATTTCCTTCAGAGGATCAAAGCTTTAAGTAAAATTCCAAATCTCAAGTACCAAATATCAACTAAGCTCCAACCACCAAATCACAAACAGAGTCATTCTTTACTGTTTAGTATTTTGGTATTTTCAATTATATTAATAACGGCCTGATTCCATCCCTCCGGCCCGACACCTTCGGCCCTCATGCAGCCTTTTACCTTCCTTATAATCTGCGGGTTATACGAACCATCTTTTTTCTGCACGACAACAGGATAATCAACGCGCTGGAGCATCTCAATATCATTGACACTGTCACCAAGGGCTACAGTAATTATTTTCTGCTTTTCACTCGCATAGAACTTCTTAACGATATCAACCGCCCTGCCCTTGTCACTGTCTCCCATGATATGGAAAAATTCACCCTTCGTATAATTAAACCCTTTTGCTTTAATCCGACGTTTCAGTTTTTCCTCGCTATTCTTATCACCATGAAAGACAAATGGCTCATCATAATCCCTCTGCTGCGCTCTCTTTGCATCAGCCAGTTTCAATCCAGTCAGCTCGACAACTTCTTGTACCGTCATGTCCCCGAAGCCCCTCACATCAAACCCTTCAGAGCGGAGTTCCTTAAGAGTCCTCCGCAAATCAACATAAGTCGCACCCAATTCAATAACGTTATAGTCTTCCTCTTCGTTAATACGAAACTCGTAATTAGTAACTCGTAAATCTTTTGTTATAAAAATCCCTCCCCCATTTTCAGCAATAAAGGGATGCTCATTATTTAATTGTTCCCTGCAGTGCTCTATCTCAACGCGAGTCTTACTGGAGCACACTATAAGAGGGATGTTATGTTCTTCTATAAGCTTAAGGGCTGGAGCAGCCTTTTCAAAAGAATACGCAGAATCGAGCAGAGTCCCATCAAGGTCTGTGAATATAATTAACTGTGCTTTTGTCTTCATACTTCCATGTATTTTTTAAATAGTTATATCAGGTTAAAAGCACCTACGCAAAATAATATTTAAATTGACATTAAGCCGAAATGAGCATATATATTATATATGCACGTTATACATATTACGAATGTTCATATCTGCAAAAAAGGGACTAACGAGACATGGCGCGCAATGTAAATATGAATAGCAAAGAAAGAGTACTCCCACTTATTCTCATCGTTGATGACAACGAAGATATGCAAATCCAGTACAAGCACTCTCTTTCTAGTGAAGAATACCTCGTGGTCGAAGCGTCTAATGCGAAAGAAGCTATTCACATATTCATACAATATGAACCGGACATAGTTCTGATTGACCTTACTCTACCAGAATTAGATGGATTGGCTGCCTGCAAAAAAATACGCGATCACCCGCACGGAAAAAAAACGCCCATTCTGATGATTACATCCTGTGATAAACCACAAACAATTGATGAGGCCTTTGAAGCAGGCGCAACGGAGTACATCACAAAACCAATCCACTGGGCGACTTTCCACCGCAGAATCAGAGCACTCATTGCACTAAGCCGTAGTGAAGCGAAGCTTGCAGCATCTGAGGCCCGCATGAATGCAGTTGTTGTACGCGATATTGCAGAGAGAAAGAGGAATGAAACACGACTACGTAAAGTTAATGAAGAGCTTGAAGAGGCAAATGTGAAACTCAAGGAGCTGGATCGCCTAAAATCCACGTTTATCGCTTCAATGTCTCACGAGCTTCGTACGCCTCTCAATTCAATCATTGGATTCATCGGCATTATCCTCCAGGGAATGGCCGGGGATGTAACTGAAGAGCAGAGGGACATGCTTCAGAGAAGCTACGACGCATCTAAACACCTACTCTCACTTATTTCAGATGTCATCGACATCTCCAGGGTTGAAGCGGGCAGGATCGAAACAAATGTCGAGGATTTTCAACTCGAAGACCTTATCAGCATCGCAGTACTGGATATAAAATCTGAAGCTGACAAAAAAGGGCTTACTATAAAGACCGTAATCCCGGCAAATACGGCTCTAAGTACGGATATGAAAAGGCTGCTTCAGTGCTTGCTAAATTATTTAAGCAACGCAGTGAAATTCACTGAAAAAGGAAATATAACTCTTAAGGCTCTGGAGATTGATGAGTTGATCGAAATATCCGTTGAAGACACTGGGATAGGTTTTAAGAAAGAAGATGTCTCCGCTATATTTGATTCATTCATCCGGTTAGACTCTCCTCTTAAGATACAGACAACGGGAACAGGACTTGGACTGTATTTAACAAAGAAACTTGTATCTGACATACTTCAAGGTGAAGTAACTGCCAGTAGCACTTATGGAAAAGGAAGTATATTTACTCTCAGAATTCCAAAGGCAATAACGAAATTCAATGCCATTAACAAAATACATTCAAGTGTTCAGAATAACAAGTAAACATACTATGATTACGGCAAGAATAATCTAATTTTAATTCAGGGTCCGCTATGAGAGTACTAATAGTTGATGACAGTGAAGATGCAAGAATGATACTGACAAAAACCCTCGAATCTGCCGGCTATAAAGTTCAGGATGCCGCTAACGGTGTAGCAGCCTTGTTGAAAGCTAAGGAGTCTCCTCCTGATATGATCATCTCCGACATTCTTATGCCAGAAATGGATGGATACAAGCTGTGCAGGGAGGTCAAACAGAGCAAACAGCTCCGAAAGATCCCATTTATTATTTATACTTCTACCTATACGACTCCAAAAGATGAAAATTTCGCCAAGGCGCTAGGGGCCTCATGTTTCATTATCAAACCTCTTGAACCGCCCAAATTCCTAGAAATAATTAATGCGGTTGCCCATGATCTAAAAGAGCATAAATTACATGTACCAAGGATGCCGCTAGAAGATGATGACGAGCTTTCCAAAATCCACCGTGAGCTTGTCTCTAAAAAACTCGATGATAAAGTAAAAGACCTCGATGCAACAAAAGGTGCCCTTAGGGAGAAAGATCATCAGCTACATGCTGCTAAAGAAAAATATCAAAAACTGGTAGAGTCTGCAAATGACGAGATAATAGTCCCGGATAATGATTAAACGAGCAGGCCATTATAGGGGCGACTAGATATGCACGGAACTGCTTCCCGTGGTATTCACTCGATAAAGCATCGCAAAATCAGTACGCATAGTATTCATTTCCTTAAGGCATCGGCCAGTATGGTTGCAATAAACATTAATAAATCCGGGTGAATAACCATGAAGGGTTTATCAAATGAATAGTGACATCAAATTCGCTGCAATGCAAGATAACAAGTACTTTATTAATTTTGGAATTGTAGAATGACAATCAGATATTAAGTCTGTTACATATGACTTAGTAAATGTTTACATTAATTTGTTGCTTTTTTTTCAATAGTTAATAGATAATTAGTGATGTATATACGGAGATGTAGATTAACATTTGCGATATATCCCTCCGGGCTATCAACACTGTCAGACAGGCATTTAAGTACACGCCATGATTGGCATAAGTTGATGTAAATGTGTATTTGTATAACTATCATAAAACAGGTGTTAAATAATGGCTAAGTCCAAAATACTTATTGTTGAAGATGAATGGATCATCGCCAATGATATCAAAAACAGTCTTAAGGATTTAGGATATTCTGTGACAGCAATTGCCGCAACCGGTAAGGATGCTATACAGAAGGCCGAAACAAAATTACCTGATTTAGTCCTAATGGACATCGTTTTACAGGGCGAAATAGACGGCATAGAAGCTGCAAGACAAATCATCTCCGATCTCGACATCCCGGTAATTTACCTAACCGCATATACCGATCAAGATGTTCTAAAGAATGCTAAAAAATCCGGAGCATACGGCTATCTTGTAAAGCCGTTTAAAGACAGGGAGATGCAGGCCACCATTGAACTCGCTCTATATAAGCACAAAATGGAGAAGAAACTTAAGCAGAACGAGAGCCGCCTTTACACTACACTAAGAAGTATCAATGACGCGGTAATTTCAACTGATAGCAAGGGTCTTATAACATTTATGAATCCGCTGGCCCAGACATTAACCGATCACAAATTCAAAAGCAGAGACAACAAGTACCTACACGATATTTTTAAAATCAAAAGTAAAGAGCCCGATCTTATCAATACGACCGCAATTGAAATAGAAAGGCAGGGTCTGGCAATAGCACAGGCCAAGTATGTTTTATTAAACGGCAGAAAAAAACCCGTAAACATTGAACTTAGCTCTGCCCCAATTGAAGATGACAAAGGATATGTGAGCGGACTGGTTATTGTTTTCAGGGACATAACAACTCGCATACAGACCGAAAATGAACTGGAAGAATATAGGCTTCAACTTGAACAAAAAGCAATAGAACGGACCGAAAAGTTAAAACTATTCTCAGACATCGTCGAAAAGTCCCCAGATGGCGTTCTTATAGTGGATCTGGACGGCAAGATCCTTTATTCAAATAAAACTCTGGAAGAGATATATGGCTTCACCTGCGAGGAACTGCAAAGCAAACATATTAATGAAATAAATGCAGATCCTGCGTTCGCATCAGACATACTTATTCCATCTATTAAGAAGCAGGGACAATGGGATGGTGAGCTCCAAGTAACCCATAAGAGCGGAACAGTATTTCCGGTATGGCTGGCGGCGTTCATGGTGACCGATAGCGGCAATCGTCCTGCCGGTATAATCGGCATTATAAGAGATCTTTCAGAGCGGAAAAAGGCAGAACAGTCAATTCGGGACAGTGAAGAAAAGTTCCGGACCCTTTTCAACCAGGCCTCCGACAGCATTTTCCTACTGTCATTATCAAACAACGTACAAATTATTGAAGACACCAACGATGCTGCATTGAAAATATATGGCTACTCTAGGAATGAACTGATCGGACAACCAATATCTATCCTTGACGATATTGAAACACAGAATAAATTACCAAATAGAGCTGACCGCCTTCTAAATAATAACATCTCTAACTTTGAGTCATTGCATGTAAA
>PJEL010003481.1_pt1 | contig 13428 bp, 10 predicted proteins | sample 1853271 | NCBI WGS metagenome assembly PJEL01 (sample SAMN08108733, study PRJNA415343) | Invertebrate metagenome, whole genome shotgun sequencing project. | host: Globobulimina | place: Sweden: Gullmar Fjord | collected 2015-08 | reverse complement strand
TTAACATCATCAAGGAATTCCAGAAGCGACCAAAATTATCTTCAATCAATTCTTGTGAGTTTTCAGGTAAGTTAGTAATACGTTTATTAATATTTTCAAAACTTGCTGATTGCTCAGTTTTGGTGATTAATTTATTCAAGCCATGAATAGTAGATACCCAGAGGTTGTCTTTGCTATCAACTAATAGGCCTGTAATGTGATTGTGAGATAATGCATTCGTCGTATTTTTATCGGATCTAATTGGCACAAAGTGACTAGAATTAGGGGGGAGCATAAACAAGCCATTATACGAACCGGCCCACAGAGTTCCGTCAGCCTGTTTAGTTATATACCTGAAATCCATTGAGATTGGGTTATCGGTATCTTCAACACTGCTAAAACGAACTAACTCTTTAGTTTTTATGTGTAATCGACTAATACCATCGCTCGCTGCCAGCCATATATATTGACCGTCAGCAATCACCCTATGTATATATTCGTTATAAACGTTATCAGGATCGAGGTAAGATTGGAAAACTTGTTTTTTAGGTAAATACTCTTGTAAGCCTTTATCTTGTGTTCCTAGCCAAATAGAGTCATCTTCCGCTTGAACAATTGACAACACAGAGGTAACATTTTTTGTATTTAAACGACTGCTGTTTGGGTAAAACCCCTTATAAACTTTCAAGCTGTTATCAAGAACATCGATGCCACGGCCTTGACTGCCAACCCACAGTTCACCATTTTTAAAATGATGTAAACCCGATTTTGATGGGCTCGTTAATTTACTCTTATCTAAATGACTGTATCGAAGGAATGAAAAAGCATCGTTCGCGGGATTGTATTTATTAAGTAGCCCTCCCCAAAATGCTAACCAAATAGCACCTGACTTATCGACTAAAATATCTGAAACGTCTTCGTTGTGAATGCTTCCTGACATGGTGATATCTGGCAGGATATGCTTTTTTATCTGCGTTGTTTTTTCATCAACAATATAAACGCCATTACCATAGGTACCTACCCATACATCGCCATTAGGTACTTGTGCTATCGAAAAGATCCAAGGATCAGCTAATGCTTTCGATTGTGGGATGTTAAGTGCCCTATTAAAAGATCCGTCTGGTTTTATCCATGCTAATCCTCTCCTAGTAGTACCAGCCCATATTGTCCCGTCATTTGATTGAATTAGCTTAAAAACGTTATCTGTTGCGAGAGAATATTCATCGCTGGGATCGGAATAAACACTAAAGAAAGTATTGGTTTTCCTATCAAAACGGCTGATCCCTTGCCAGTGCCCAACCCATAGCTGCTGGTTTTTATCATAAAGTAAAGATCGTATATGATTATTAGCAATGCTATTGGGATCTGTAGGGTCTTGTTGGTAATGAGTTATTTTTTGCGTGTTGTATTCTAAGTAATCTAAACCGCCATTAGTCGCAAGCCAAATACCAAGACCGGAAGGATCACCTAGTAATACTTCGACACGATCGTTAACTAAGCTATTAGGATCATTTTCGTCATGCTTGTAGTTAATAAAGCTATCCAAATTTGGATCATAAACAGATACACCATCAGAAATAGTCCCTATCCACACTCTTCCATCTGGAGCTGCCCAAAGGCTTTTAATATAATCACCACCAATAGAGCGTTCATTATAGGCATCGTTGATGTATCGTTTAAAACGATAACCATCATACTTCACCAGCCCTGTTTTAGTTCCAATCCACATAAACCCTTTAGTGTCTTGCACTATAGCAGTACTTGACTCTCCTAAAGAGCGACTATTACCAACCAAGTCAAAATAAGGCTCCCCATAGTAGTCACTTTTCACCTCTGTAGATAAAAAAGAAGAAGCTAAAATGATAACGATATAGGTAAGTAACGCTTTAAAAAAAGTAAGCACAATAAAAGTATTAACCTTGGTAAACTAATGAGCATCTTCTTTACATATTAATACCTACTTTTTATTCTTACTACTTTTCTGACTAATAATGTTAATTATTTAAATAGCCCTTTTGAACAATTTAGCTAAATCCGATAGTAAATTAAATGTTGAAGTTTATTTAAAAATGAAAAAAAATTTTAATAGGCTCACTCAACTTAGCCTGCATGAAGAAGAGTAAAAATTAATAGCAGCTGTGCCACTCACCTAAAAACATTAATCTCAATGTAAACTAAAAAAGCTCTTCTTTCGTATCAGTAGATATAGCAATACAAATTTATAGTGAAATGATGATGTGGTTTAATTTATTAGGCTTTAACTTATCTTGGCTGGGCTTAGTTATTTATGGTAATACTTTTAGTGTTATAGCCCTTGCTTGGTTATCAATTCACTTATACTTAACTAAAAACAGACCTGCTGAAATTGTCTTGATTATTTTAGTAACCATCATTGGTTTTGTAATTGATACAAGCTTAATTCATTTAGGCGTATTCACTTTTAACATTGCTTACGTTATACCTTTTTGGTTAATCGTTTTATGGGCCTGTTTTGCTGCTACCTTACATCACAGCTTACGTTTTCTTGAACGCTCGAAGGTATTACAGCTTTTATGTGGTATAGCTTTCCCCGCATTAAGTTATATAGGTGGTGCATCATTATCCGCTGTTCAATTGAATTATTCACTGACAACGACTTATACGTTATTAGCTATTATTTGGGGACCATTACTAGTGCTGTTATTCTCATTAAAAACACAAATTTATAATACCGAGGTTCCTAATGTTTAAGGTCTTTTTTAACTTAGTCTTTTTAAAATTAGTCTTGTTTACAATATTATGTCCCTTATTACTTTCTGTGGCTTCTGCTCAAGGTAAAGAACCTAAAGCTCTGCGATTATCTGAGAAATCATTTACCCAGCCCTTTATTCAAGTAGGTAATGCGAAATTTTCAGTACTTTTTTGGGACATTTATCACAGTAAGTTATATACGCCTTCGGGTAATTATTTAGTTGAAGAGAATTCAGACAAGCTTGCAATAGAAAGGCCTTTATTGTTTGAGATTGAATACCTAAAAGATATTAGTTCCAAAGATTTAATTTCGAGAACAGTTGAACAATGGCAGCACTTGAATATCAAAAAAAATACGTTTGCTACCTATCTACCGCAGTTAAAAGCCATTTGGCCAGATATTACCTCTGGAGATTCATTAGCTTTATGAATAGAGAATAATAAAAGTGGTTTCTACTTTAATGATGAATTTAGTGGCAGTATTGATAAAGAAGATTTTGGGGAACTATTTCTCGCTATTTGGCTATCACCTAATACAAGCCAGCCTAAACTCAGAAAAAAATTATTAGGTGATTGATAAAAAAGCAGTAATAACCTCTAACGTTTGTTAACTTCCTAGGAAAGCTGTTTGTTAAGTGAAGTAATGTCCTAACTGAATTTTACTTGACTACATACTGATCATTTTGCAGGTTAGTTTCGTATTGGCTACTGAGATAACCAAGGACAAACATAATGAAACTACCTATTTTCCCAATACCCGTGTTTTTATTACCTGACGGTATTACTAGATTGCGCATATTTGAACAACGTTATTTAAAAATGGTGCGCATTGCGAGTAAAGAAAACGGTTTTGCTATTTTACTAAACGACGCTAAAGATGACTTACCCGAAGTTCGTTGGGCAAGTTGGGTAAACATTATTAATTTTGATCAAGGCTCAGACGGCACGTTAATTATTGATGTTAAATGCAGATCCTTAGTAACAGTAAACAGCATAACGACCGACAAAGATAAGCTTAGTCATGCTGATGTAGACTCAGTAGCCCATTGGCCCGTAAGTGAACATGACAATATCACTACAGCATTGTCGCTTTCACTGACAAAAGTTTTTCAGAAAAATAAAGAGTTAAGAGATTTATATCAAGATAACATAAATGATAACGCTAACTGGGTTATTGCTCGCTGGTTGGAGTTAATACCCGTTGAATTGCGCATCAAAGATGGCTTAACCGCTAGCAACTCTTTAGACCAAGCAAAGCAGCTTATTCACTCTATTATCTTACCTGAACAGCACCATTAAATTTATTATTGAAGCTTAGTGATAAATTAAATATAAATTAAAGTGATCTTTAATTAATAAGCTCGCGTATAGGGTATCAAAGGTTATTAATAGGTAGGCATTATGCAAGTTGCCCAAACAAGGTTGCCAAGCCAATCATCAAATGTTACACCTAAGCGTATGACAAATGATATCCCCCATATTGAACTCTGTCAGTGGCTTAAAGCAGTTGCTGAAACGAGAGATAAAAGCGCGTTTACGCACTTATTTAAGTTTTTCGCACCTAAAATTTTGCGAATTGCAAAAAGCAAATTGAACACCGAAGCACAAGCTAACGAGGTAGTTCAAGAAACCATGAGTAACGTATGGCGTAAGGCTCACCTATTTAATGAGGATAAAGGAGCAGCCACTACTTGGGTTTACACCATAATGCGAAATGTCACTTTTGATATGTTACGCAAAGTAAAATCTAATAAAGAAGATAACTTAAGTGAAGATATTTGGCCAGTAGTTGAAAGCTCAAATATTGAAGAGGAAGCTTTCTCAGACCACTTAGAAAGTAAGCAGCTATTATCAGTTATTAAAGAACTACCAGAAAATCAGCAGCAGGTTGTTAAAGGGTTTTACTTCATGGAAATGTCGCAAGAACAATTAGCAACACACTTGAACCTGCCTTTGGGTACCGTTAAGTCGCGTTTACGTTTAGCACTAGCCAAACTCAAAATACAACTAGGAGACAATCATGATTAAACACCATCCTAAGTTTGAGCTTTTACAAAGCTTTGTAAACGGTGACTTACCCGCCTCTCTTGCTGCAGGCATAGCAATACACGCCGATATGTGTCCTATATGCCAAAAGCATATTGCGGAGTTAACAGAGCAAGTCGCTGAAATTAATTTTGAACAAGCTTTCTTAGATAAGTTCATTGTTGACGATGCCAACGATATGCAGGAATTAGTCGACTTCGATCAAATGATTGAAGGCATAACCGATACCGATGATATTGATACGCTTACGTTAACGAGTGAAAAATCTATTGAGTTTAAAGATAATAAATATATTTTACCTAGAGCACTCAACAATATGGTGCAAGGAAAAAAAGCACATATAGGCAAACTTACGCGTACTCGCCTACAATTAGATGAAGGTGAGATTCATACAAGTCTATTACATATAGATCCTGGTGGTTCAGTACCCCAACATACACACAATGGATTTGAATTAACGGTGTTACTTGCCGGCTCTTTCAGTGACGAACAAGGGGAATACGTGGCAGGTGATTTTATTATGTTAAATGGTAATCATCAGCACCACCCAGTATCTGAGCATGGTTGCCTATGTTACACCGTAGCTAACGACTCATTACATTTTACACAAGGTATAAATAAATTACTCAATCCAATTGGATCATTTATTTACTAAAGGAATGACATTATGCACACAACATTTAAAAAAGAAGATATAACCATTGGTATTAGTGCATGCTTAGTAGGTGAAAATGTTCGCTTTGATGGCGGAAGCAAGCCATCAAATTTTTGCATGCTTGAGTTTAACAACCACGTAACATACAAAAGCTATTGCCCTGAAGTTGCTGTAGGCTTACCTACGCCAAGACCTACGATTAGACAAATTAAAGAAGGTGACATACTGAAGGTATCTCGACCTGATGGGACTGGTGACGTAGCAGAAGCCTTAAAAGAATATGGTAAAAAAGTAGCTAAATTATCTAAAAACCTAAGCGGATACATTTTTTGTGCAAAAAGCCCTAGTTGCGGTATGGAGCGTGTAAAAGTTTACTCGCCTGAGGGGAATCCATTACCGGCAGCAGGTATTGGTGTGTTCGCCAATGAAATTATGAAAGCGAATCCATTATTGCCATGCGAAGAAAACGGAAGATTAAACGACGCACCGCTTAGAGAGAACTTTGTAGCACGTGTATACACTTACCGTCACTGGCAAGCATTGTGCGAATCAGGCTTAACTAAACATAAGCTTACTGACTTTCATAGCCAATATAAGTATACCGTCATGAGCCATGATTTAGTCGCTTATAAAAAACTTGGACAATTATTAGCTAGAGCTGATTTACCATTATCAGAAATGGCTGATGAATATATTTTAGGATTAATGACAGCACTAAAAATTAAAGCGACACGTAAAAAGCATGCAAATACCTTAGCGCATATTCAAGGTTATTTTTCTAAACATTTAACGGGTAACGAGCGTAAAGAGTTATGTCAGCAAATATCTGCTTATAGAGAAGGTCTTATGCCGTTAATGGTGCCACTAACATTAATTAACCATTACTTGTTAGCTCACCCTAAAAATTACTTAGCAAGGCAGGCTTACCTTAACCCTTACCCAGAAGAGTTAAAATTACGCTATGGATACTAAGTAAATAACTTCTCCTAATACCTATTAATCGATTAAAAACGATGTATTTAAATAACTCTTAGCAGAGTTCTTTAAATACATCGTTTTTTCGTTTTAAGTTATTTATTGGTTTCACGCTATTAAATGACTCCTCTTTGTATAATTACCTCTGTATAACTACCTTTGTATTATTACCTTTGTATAATTATCTTTATAAATTATTTAACACAAACTAATTAGTTTAACTCGTTGGTTGTAAATGTATTATTTTATATTATAGTTATTTAAACAGTTTTAAAAAAACCAATAATAAAGGACTATTGTGCAAAATACCCCTCCTAAAGCCTCTATCCTTATATATATTATACTTTTTGTTGGTTATTTTTTATCGGGCTATATTTTATCTACTCTCTCTTTTCAAAATCATGTCGTACTTATTTGGCTACCCGCGGGTATCGCACTAGTCGGCTGTTACCTTTTCTGGTGGCGTTTCTTTCCCGCCGTATTACTCGCGTCTTATATTTTCAACTCTGCTGTTAGCCCTAACTTTGAATTAAGCTTTATTTTCACTTCTGTCGGAATACAAAATAGTTTAATTTCGATAGGCGCTACACTGCAAGCAATAGTTGGAGCTGCTCTATTACGATATTGGCTAGGAAACCCATTAAACCAATCAAAAAACAGGCATACAATTTATTATGTACTAACGGTCGGTATAACCGTCAACCTAATATCGGCAAATATAGGTGTTTACTCCCTTAGTCTATTTAATCCAACGTTTAATATCGACGACTATCTATTAAATGTATTATTTTGGTGGTTAGGGGATTCAATGGGAGTGCTACTTGCTACGCCATTGATTCTTAGCCTGATCCAATACCGTCAATTAGCTGTTCATCAAAGACGATCACCACTCATTATGGTTTTTTGTATTGCGACGCTATTTTTTATCATTTTGTTACTAGTAAAATTTTTCGTTGAAAATGCCAACGACAGCTCTAATGAGATGATACAAAAAGAAGTTAACGTCATTGAAAATGGCATTTATCGACAAATTAATAAAAGTATCGATCAACTTGCTGCATTAGCTGATTTTATACAAACTAATCCCGATGCAAGTAAATTTGAATTTAATCAATTTGTTAGTCAATTAACAGGAAATTCATCAACATTAAAAGCAATGTCATGGAATCCTTTTATATCTCAAACAGATAAATCCCTACACCAAAAAATATTGAAAGAAACTTATAACCAAATAATTCCTATTAAAGGTACGCCTTTATTAGCTGACGACCCTATTGTTTATGTTCAATGGATTAGCCCAGAAGCCAATAATTTTAAGGCCATAGGGTTTAATGTTTACTCTAATCCTGCGCGGAAGCAGACGTTGAATATGGCAATGGTTAATTATCAGCCAAAAGCGACAACGGTTATTCAGCTCATTCAGTCTGATACAGAAGAGCCCGGATTTTTGCTTTTTTTCCCTGTGTTAGAGTCAATAAGCACTAATCAAAAAAATGTGGTTAATAAGCTAAAAGGCTTTGCTACCGGAGTATTTTTAGCCGAAAAGATCATTTCAGAAGCAATGACAGCACAACAAGAAAAATTGTTTTATTACGAAGTTTTTGAAGATGATAAAGCACTCCCCTTCTTTACAAACACAACTAAATCATTAACTGACTTACCTAATAGTAGTGACACTTATACTCATACTTTTGATGTTGCTGGGCAGCATTGGCGAATTAATTTACGTGTAAATAAAGAGCAATTAATTAGACAACAGCATACCAATCTTATTGCCTTCTTTTTATTACTTGGCGTAATAGTCACCACTATAATTACCTCTTTATTGCTCATGAATAATCGTCAATTAGCTTTAAACAACTTAGTAAACATAAGAACTAAGTCATTAAAAAATGCGGTCAGTGACGCCAATTATGCCAACCAAGCTAAAAGTCAATTTCTAGCAAATATGAGTCATGAAATTAGAACACCAATGAATTCTGTCATTGGCTTTGCTCAATTAGCAAAGTCGTCTAATGATATTGATGAAATAAAGTCATACCTCAAACATATTGATGTGTCTGCAGATTTACTCCTTCATATAGTGAATAATATTTTAGATATTTCTAAAATAGAATCAGAAAAATTATATTTAAATCATGAAGTCGTAAATTTACACTCCGTTCTTTTTAGAGTGCATAGTTTATTTGAAGCTGATAGCCATAATAAAAATATTAGCTGGCAATTAACGGATAACATCCCACCACATCTATCTTTTAAAGGGGATCAAACGCGCCTTGAACAAATATTAATGAACTTATGTGGCAATGCAATTAAGTTTACTAAAGAAGGTAGTGTTTCTTTAGTTGCTGATTTGCTATCAAAAACAAATAACAAAGCAAAACTTAGTATACAAGTCAGTGATACAGGTATTGGTATTGCTAAGAAGGATATAAATAAATTATTTACACCTTTCACGCAAGCTGATTCGTCAACATCACGTGACTTTGGCGGCACAGGTTTAGGGCTAACAATTGCCAAAAAACTCAGTAAATTAATGAAAGGTGATATTGTCATTGAGAGTACTCTAGGCGAAGGTTCTACTTTTACGTTTACGTGTGAGCTAAACCTAACAAGTGATCGACCAGAAAAAGATCCTACAGTGAATGAATTTTTTAAAGAAATGTCCGCAGCTCAAGAATCGCCAAGATCATTTGAAGTCAAAAAATCTATCACTGATTTCAATATATTAGTCGCTGAAGATAATAGGATTAACCAAAAGTTAATTGCCACTATTCTGCATAAACTTGGGATTAGATATATTGTTGTAGAAAATGGTCAACTTGCTATAGAAGCACTTGAACAAGGTTCATTTGATCTTATTTTAATGGATTGTCAAATGCCGGTATTAGATGGCTATGAAGCAACGGCTATCATAAGAGAAATGGATAAATATAAGGGGCTACCTATCGTGGCATTAACAGCGGATGTTGATACGCGTAGTAAAGAAAAAGCGATGGATGTAGGTTTTACTCAACATTTAGCTAAGCCACTAGATATAAAAGAGCTAAAAACATGTTTATTTGATTTATTAACTTAAGGCTTTTTACTCTTTACTACTTACTTCAACGTTACTTTTAGCTCTAGCGTTAACTCTCCCATAACCGCTAGCTTTAAATTCTGAATAAATACATGTCAGAAAGGAAAGAACAATAAAAAAGCCCCTTTAAGAAAGCGGCTTTATATTGTTTATCCTAAGTAAGAATATAGCTACACGTCTTGTCGAATAAGATAATCAAAAGCTCCTAATGCTGCATTTGCACCGCTGCCCATCGCAATAATAATTTGTTTATAAGGGCTGTCAGTTACATCACCTGCCGCGAATACGCCAGAAACTGAGGTTTCACCTCGATTGTTCGCGATAATTTCACCTCGATTTGTCAACTCAATATCACCGTGTAAAAATTCACTATTCGGCATTAACCCAATTTGCACAAAGATACCTGCTAGTTCTACGCTATGACTCTCATCTGTCGATCTATCTTTATAAACTAAACTTGTCACACGTTTGCCATCACCTATCACTTCTGTGGTTTGTGCTTGTTTGATAATAGTAATATTAGCTAATGAACTGGCTTTTCTTAATAACACCTCATCAGCACGCAATGTGTCAGCAAATTCTAGTACGGTTACGTGTTTAACAATACCCGCTAAATCTATTGCCGCTTCAATACCCGAGTTACCACCACCAATAACAGCTACTGGCTTTCCTTTAAATAAAGGCCCGTCACAATGAGGACAATACGCGACTCCTTTACCACGGTATTCATGCTCCCCTGGCACATTCATTTCTCTCCAACGCGCACCCGTGGCTAAAACAACCGCTTTACTGCTTAATACCGCACCATTTTCTAAGGTGACATCTACCAAACCAGTTTCATCATTACGTCTCACGTTATTCGCTTTGTTGTTGTTCATAATATCAACGTCATAATCACGTACATGCTCTTCCAAGCTAGACACTAACTTAGGGCCTTCTGTCGCTTTAACTGAAATAAAATTTTCAATGGCCATGGTATCGCTCACTTGACCACCAAAACGGTCAGCAACTAACCCTGTACTAATGCCTTTTCGAGCGGCATAAATTGCCGCTGCAGCACCTGCTGGGCCACCGCCAACAACAAGAAAGTCAAAGTTTTCTTTTTTGGCAAGCGCATTAGCTTCTCTAGCACCAGCATTCTTATCTACTTTACTTAAAATCTCATTAAGGGAAATTCGCCCTTGGCTAAATGACTCGCCATTTAAATAAACAGTGGGTACCGCCATAATGTCACGATCGAAAACTTCTGTTTGAAACAATGAGCCATCAATCATTACGTGTTTAATTTTTGGGTTAATCGCAGCCATCATGTTTAATGCTTGCACAACTTCAGGACAATTTTGGCAACTTAGCGATATGTAAGTTTCAAATTGAAATTCACCTTCAAGATAACGAACTTGTTCAATAACCTCTTTGCTAATTTTTAGTGGGTGTGAGCCACTATGTAATAATGCCATCACTAACGAGGTAAACTCGTGGCCCATTGGTATGCCAGCAAAACGAATTTCACTACCCGTCGCTACACTTCTAACCAACATAGATGGTGTTCTTTCATTACTATCACTGCCTTGAATAATAGTAATTAATGATGATAATTCAGCGATTTGGTTTACTAATGTCGTTAATTCTTTTGCTTTTGGGCTTTCATCAGTAAAAGTGATTAACTCAACAGGTGTTTTTAAATTTTCTAAGTAACTCTTTAATTGTGCTTGTAATGTTGCGTCTAACATAAGTACCTCTGATAAGCAGAAAAGTAATAAAATGGTTACATTTAGCAATGGGAAAATAAAAAATGCTAAATGTAACCTAAGCTTTAATAAAATAAATATATAACAATTTCAATAAAGTAAGTATTTACTTAGTTGTTAACTCAATTGTTATATAGTGAGAGGTAAACTTAAATCTTACCAACCAAGTCTAATGAAGGTGCTAGTGTTTCTGCACCTGGTTGCCATGCAGCAGGACAAACTTCACCGTCATGCTCAGCTACATATTGAGCAGCTTTAATTTTACGAAGTAGCTCAGCTGCACTGCGACCTATACCTAAATCATGAACTTCTGCTATTTTGATTTCTCCTTCAGGGTTAACAACAAACGTCCCACGAAGTGCTAAGCCGTCTTCTTCAATCATGACACCGAAGTTGCGTGTAATTTTTCCTGTTGGATCCCCAATCATTGGGTATTTAATTTTATTAATGGTATCTGACGTGTCATGCCATGCTTTGTGCGTAAAATGTGTATCTGTTGATACTGAATATACTTCAACCCCCATTTTTTGTAACTCTTCGTAATGGTCTGCCATATCACCTAATTCTGTAGGGCAAACAAAAGTAAAGTCAGCTGGATAAAAGAAAAATACTGACCATTTATCGGCAACATCTTGTTCGCTTACATCAACAAATTCTCCATTGTGAAAAGCTGTTGCTTTGAAAGGTAATAATTTAGTGTTAATAATTGATTGATTCATAATATTTCTCGTCGTTTAATAGTAATAAAGTTATAAATAAACGCTTAAACTTCTGCTTAAATCGATATTAAGTGAATGCTTAAAGTTACGTTTCGTTGAAGACGAGGTAATAATATGATCATTCTATAAATTCGTATAATCGATAGATATTATAATATCGATAGTTTTTACCTATAATATAGCCAAAGTTATTAATGCCAGTAAGAAACAGGGGAAAAACGTAAACCTGAAAATAATGTGAGAAATATTCTGCAAATAAATAAGGAGCAGACTTGCTCCTTAAACTTTAATAAATAAAATTGAAAAAAACGCCGATTAACCTAATAACGGCATGTCTTTTAATGAGGCTCTAACGCTTGCAACAATGGAACGCACGCAAGCCATTCGAGAATAGTTGGGACGAATTAGTAATGAAATACCACGAATAGGTGCGGGTTGCTGAAATTCAGCATAGTGAATATTTTCATCCGTTAAATGTCCATAAGCAGCTAAAGCGGGTAATAGGGTAATGCCCATGCCACTGCCAACCATATACCTAAGTGTTTCTAAACTCGTCGCTTGAAAGCTAGTATCTTCATTTGCGCCTGCGGCAAAGCAATAGCCCATAGCTTGGTCTTTTAAACAATGCCCATCAGCCAGTGTCAGTATTTTTTCTCCTTGTAAGTCACTAAGCACTAAAGTTTTTTTAGCCGCTAACAAATGATTTTTTTGCGTAGCTAACATTAAGGGTTCATCAAACAATTGGTATGCTTCAAACTTATCCATGTCATTTAGGTAAGGTAGGATTAATACATCAAGCTTCCCTTGATCAAGTTGCTCTAAAAGAATTTTTGTTTGATTTTCATGTAAGAAAAAATTAACTTTAGGTAGCGCCTTATTTAATCCAGACATGATATGCGGTAATAAATAGGGAGCAAGTGTTGGTATAAGCCCAACATGTAGATCTCCCGCTAGAGGGTCTAACAGGGCTTTAGCTGATAACTCAAATTCATTCGCTGCTCGTAACACTTTACGTGCATCGTTAACTAACTGCTCACCCGCTGGCGTTAGCATAACATTTCGACGATGACGCTCAACTAGCTGTAAACCTAACTGCTGTTCTAACTTCATTAACTGCCCACTGAGCGTAGGTTGACTAACAAAACAGGCTTGAGCGGCTTTACCAAAATGTCTTAGGCATGAAAGGGGTAAAGCCTCAGGTGCTTTTATGTTTAAGTTGTCAACAGGGAAACGAAGACAACCCCGTACGTAATCACTAGAACCTTAGAATTAGGCGGAGGTTCTAAGGGGCGACCCCATACAAAAGTGCTAGGTACAGAGCTTATTTTTCTCCCCCAAGTTGTCAGCTGCTTTTTTGTCAGTTTGTTTCTTAAGTTGCAAGCCTTTGTGGCGAAGCTGCTCTCTTAGGGCGTTTACTTTTGTAGCGAGGCCCTTGAGGGAGGAGCGGGGCCTAAGCAACTTCAATAGCAAAACGCGTATGTTTTGAAGTACTAGAGG
>PJEL010003480.1_pt1 | contig 13429 bp, 9 predicted proteins | sample 1853271 | NCBI WGS metagenome assembly PJEL01 (sample SAMN08108733, study PRJNA415343) | Invertebrate metagenome, whole genome shotgun sequencing project. | host: Globobulimina | place: Sweden: Gullmar Fjord | collected 2015-08 | reverse complement strand
TTTGTTCGAAAATTAAGTATCCAGTATCATCTGCTCCTTTATATACTTTAACATTAAGAGGCTCTGTAGCTGCTGTAGCTCCTGATTGAGTATACCAACCTTGAATTAATGTATGTCTAGCTGCTGTTAAATTAAACTCTAATGTTGTTCCTGTAAATAATCCTGTGTTATCAGCTTGAAAAACATCTCTTGTGTTATATTGGTAAGCATTAACTATCTTAGAATCGTCAACTGAAAGTTCTCCTGTAAATGTATTGTGTGCGTGAAAATGAGAATGACCATCTACATCTTCTGTGACCATGTGGTGTCCTGCTGCGGCTATTGCTATATTCTTTCCTACGTATAAAGACTCTGGTCCTGTTTCTAAAGTAGTAGGGTTCCACACTCCAGAAGTTAGTTCTTGTATGATAGCTCTGTCTTCCTCAATAGCAAATCTTCTGCTACCTTCTGTTGTAGCATCTCCATTGATGTATACGTATTCTTCTGGGTTATTACTCATAACACCTGCAACACGCCAATTAGTTGGGTCTAAATTAGGAACAGTAGATGTCTCTACTCCTGTTATATTTTCGTACATGATAGTACCATGTACTAATCTATCTCCCACACCTACACCTGTTGAACTAGCAAGATATGTTGCCCAATTAATTATATTTACTAAAGTCTGTGTATTTTCAGTTATTGTACCTGAACCTGAATCATCTAAATCCAGTTTTTTATAGATTAGCGGATTATATTTATACTTGCTCATATTATTTTTTTATTGAGATTAAAATACATGTATACATACATACATACTATGTAGTATCTATTTGAATAATATCATCATCTATATCATATGTAAATGTTTCAGTATACAATAACCCTTTAACATCTCTATAGGCTATACTCTCGATATTTTTAGTACCTGTAGGATTACTGGGAGTTACCCCTGTATAATAAGAAAGTATCTGTTGATTACCTTTTCTATTTAATCCAGCCATACCACTACCTTGCATATGAAAGAATGCTTGTGCTAAAGCTTTAGTCTCTTCAGACCAGTCATCTATGTTTATCATAAGATTAAAAGTTTAAATGGTTATATTGTACTTATACGGCAGCAACAGCTTCTACATAATAATAACTAGTACCATCACAACTAATGAAGTAAACATTAGTACTACCTGTAGAATCTTTTATTACTGCTTTGTACCCAGCTCCTCTAGAAGCAGCAGTTCCTAAAACACCTATTATCTGTGCAGCAGTAGGAGCACTATCAGCTAAAGCAGCTACAAAATATGAATCTGAATACTCTTTGTCTATTAAACTTCTATCAACAAAAGTAGCAGAGTGGTCTGATGTATATTTAATTTCATCTGTTGCTGTAATATCTGATTCAGTAATTCTAATTTCTCTAGCAGTAGTTCCATTATCTACACTAATCGCTGCATAAGAATTCGAACCTGCTTCTTGGCCAAATAAATCAACAGTTACTGTCTTATTAGTTGTACTACAAGTAAGAGTATTTGCAATTTCCCCAGTTTCTATAAATTGAGCTATGTTTGCAGAGTCATCACCATTCTCAATACCTAATTGAAAATCTGATGTAGTATATACATTAAATGATGCTAAAGCTGTAGAACCTCCTAGACTCAAATCAACTGCACCATTTATTTCTCTGTCAGTTGTTAAAGTTTGAGCTATTGCTAAAACATCATCTATACCAGGTGTTCCTGCTACAGAATCTACATAAGCTTTATCTACTAAACTTCTATCTGTAAAATTAGTAGAATAATCAGCGAAATAATACAAGCCTGTTAAATCTGAATCGTCCCTAACCCTCATTCCTGCCGCGCCTGATAAACTAATCAACTTAACATCTGAACCATCATAATACTGTAGTGATACCGAAGTTTGCCCAGCAGTAACCAAGGTTCTTTCTACTCCCACACCTGGGTAATTTTCGCCATCAAAAGATGTCATTGTCATACTTCCAGCGGATGAACTAAACCTAGATGACGAATCTGAGTCTGAATCTGTTAACCCAAGTATAAATGAGGCATCTTCTCCAGTTCCTAATATGCTAATTTCATTTATAAAGCTTCCACCTAAATCTACAGCAGTGCCATTTGCTGTAGTACCTTCCCCATCTGTAAGAGTGAAAGAACCTCCAACTACTCCCCACTCTACTCCTCCTACACCATCAGGTTTTAGTACTAAGTCTGTGTCAGTTTCTGCTGTAGGTATTTCTAGTATATCACTATAACTAGAACTTAAGTTAGCAATATCTTGTACAATTTGGTGAAACCATTCTTTTCTTAGCGGGTCATATACTTGTAATTCCTCTGTACCATCTAGTACTGCTTTAACCGGTTTTGGTTGTAATACATTCCATCTCATATTAATTATTCTTTAAAAATTAAATAAAAAATCCCCTTAATCAAATAAAATTTGAAGCAAGAGGATAGTCTTAAATCTTTTATGAAATAAAAGATAGAGGACTTCCCCTATCTTATAAATCTATTACGTTATATTACCGATTTGAGCTGTACCAACACCCCAAGCAGTTACAATGTATGCATCTAATACAGCCATGATACCTATAGACGCTACACCAACTTGGTTAGTACCGTTATCAGTAACAGGTAAGAATAGAGTTACACTGCCTTCTTGTCTTACATTAGCTGAGAAAGCACCTTGAATGTTCTCCCATGTAATAACAACTTTATCATACGTTTCAGCAGTGTCAGCGTTGTTAGCGACAATCTTTCTAGTATGAACAGGAGATAACTTATCTTTATTAGCTCCAGTATAAGTTACAGCGAATCTGTCAGCTTCAGCAGCTTCATAATAAGTTCCACTACCTTTAGTCTTATGGTCAAACGTTACTGTGTTAACAGTAAGGTCAGCTTTCGTGTTATCTACAACAGTAGCATCAAAGTTAATCAACTCTACTACGAACTCTAGTTTCTTATAGAAGAATTTACCAAGTTCCCAAGGTAGAGGTAGTGCAGTAATAGTGAATCCAGTTCCAGTTCCACCAGTAGTTGCAGCAGCAATAACAGGAAGAATAATATCTGTATTAAACTTCGTATTAAGTGCAGCAATTAATCCTGTATATACTTCAGCAGCGGCATCACCAGATTGTGCAATATACTCAACTGTTCCTACAGTATTGTATTTAACTCCACTAGTTTCTGAACCTGTTCTTCTCAATTTAAGTTGATAAGAAGTTCCAGCAACTATAGTAGTAGTAATTGTATGCACTACAGAAACTTGCTCTGAAGGTGCTTTATAAGGCATCAAGTTGTAAGACTTAATGTTAGCTCCTTTTAAATCCATGAATCCGAAATGGTTTAACCCATCGGCACTTCTCATGTGAAGTTGAATTGCTTCAATCAGTTTAGAATCGGCTGTTGTAGCAGTCAACGCCAAACCTGAAGGGTCTGTGACAAGTAATTCTCCTGGACCGTAATAGGTTCCCGCATCATTACCATCATCTAAAATAGGTGCCCAAATTTGTACACCTGTCACACTGGCTCCATCAATTGTTTCAGCAGAACCAGCAGTTCTATCGCAATTTTGAGGCACAAAAACGTTATTAATATCTCTTACGTCCATTATATGTTATTTATTTAGTTTCGATTTCTTTAAGCTTGTTTTTTCTGCGCTAAGTTCTATTCGTCTTCTTTACTCTCTAACTGGTTTACTTGATATTTACCTTGTTCAGGTATTATAGTAGCAGAAGCTAGTTTAACAGCCATATCTACTATATCTTGATGTACGAATCTAGGCATTAAACAATGTTGTTGTAATCCCGGTGTTTGCACATCAATATGTATATCATTAGGCATTTTTACATAAAAAATAACATACTCAGTAACCTTCCATCCTTTGCCCGGTATTAGATACTTAGCTCTAATGGTATTAATGGTTGTAGTAGCTCCTAAATAGTTTAACCCTTCCATATTAAATCCCGTACCCTCTTCAGAATACTCTTTGGCAGAGTCATCGTATGTATTGTTACCATTAGGAGAAGCTGGTGTATATGCTCCCCAATCTAGAGACCATACTAGATTATCGTATGGCTTCTTATATGGGTCAAATACTTGTAGTTTATACTCCATCAAGCTTTTATCTTCAACTTCTACATTTTCTTTTGTAACAAGATCTTTCTCTGTTACACACGTAGCTAGTATTGGATAAAGAACTTCGTCAGGTATGCCTACAAATACACCGTACTTATCCGCATCTTGGTCTGAACTGTCTAAATCTGGACCCTTCAAACCACCATTTGCATTAGTACCTAATATGAAATTAGCCCTTACTACGGCAATAGTGGAAGTGAGTAGCCCTGCAAGTTCTGAGTTACGAGTCTCGTGCTGACCATAGCCAATCTTGGCTCTGTTCTTCCAAGCATCATACCTAGACTTGGTAAACTCTAATTGAGCTTTATTCAGGAAATCTTCGATTTCTCTGTCATTGAAAGTTCTGTTAGCAAGCCTTGCAGCTTCGTAACCTAACAAGAACCTGGCTCTCATTCCATTAGCTTCCATATCTATTTATCTTTATAGAATTCTTCTATTTTCATTTCAATTCTTACTTTAGTAGATTGATTTAGAGGGTCTTCTAAGAATCTAATAGCTTCTTGGTATTCTCGACCTATAAGGTCTCCACCCATTAGCCTATATTCTTCTCCGTGCTTCTCAATCATACCTACTGTAACTGCATCTGCTAAGAAAACTCTACTACCAACTTCTTTCTCTCCTAGAGATATAATCTCATGAAGTTTACTAATCTGGTTAGGTTGCTTAGTTAGCTTCCATAGTTCACTCCAGATAAACTTGGTATCAGATGTAGCTTTAATCTGTTTTGTTGTACTTTCTGGCCCATATAATCTAACAAGGTCGAATAATTTCTTCTTACTATTTTTATGTTTCAGTACATAGTCAATAACTTCAGCTTCTTTATCAGCTCTATTAAGTTCTTCTACGTATTCTTCTTCACCATCTTTAATAACAAACTCATACTGTCCCGGTAATTCAAACCGTTCTCCCCAACTATTCGCTACTCTAGGACTTACTAACGATATTTTATATAAAATAAACTCGTAAGGGTCATTCAAGTTAAGCGTAATTGAAGCAGTACTAATATTATGCCCAGTCTTCCTTAAAGTGATATAAGCTTTTCTAGTTGTCCAGAAATTAGCTTTAGAATTATCTTTAGTATTTATAGCATGTATACTAAGATTCATATCTAATACATCTTCTAAATACGCTTTTTCTTCGTCAGTTAAAGGATTAACTAAAGTCCCATGCTGATTCAAAGGAACGCCGAACCCATTTGAAGCTCCTATAAGTAGAGTACCTTGATGGGTGTCTCCTTTATATAAAGCGTTGTTCTCATTCTCGATAAGAGCAATCTTAACTTTCTTGTTAAGTAGAGGGCTTTTAAATTTACTTGTAGATTTAACGGTCTGTATAGGTTCCGCTATAACTACATCTACTTTAGCTTGCACACTCTCCTTAAGGTCTTTATTCTCTTTCTCAAGAGCTTCAAGTCTTTCTAAGATAACCTTATTCATGTCTTCAGCATTTACAGTATTTTCCTTAGTTTTCTTCACTGTAGAAGCTTTTATATCCTTAGTGTCTTTATTTTCTGCCATTGTTTTCTAAATATTAAGAATAGAGGTAAGACTATTCCTACCTCTATTAAATTGTATTATTACACCTGAGTAATTTCAGGATAATATCTGATGATTTTAGTTGGGTCCCAAACAATAGCACCAATTCCAGGTTCGAAATAGTGAATTGTAGATGCATCTACAGCAGTAGATAATCTCTTAGGACTCATGAAAGTACCTTTCTCCTTATAGAAGCCTCTGATACCTTCCTCAACACCCCAGATAGGAGTTTGACCTTTTCTTCTAACAATCTGCATGTTAGATTTCTCATCTTTACCACCGAATCCCATAATGTCATACTCATAAGATGAAGCAGGACCTCCTAGCGGATGATAAACTTTATTTCTCTTCAAGTAATCTTTTGATGGGTCGATTACAAATGAGAACTCGATTCCGTTAATAGTGGCAATACCCATTACCTGCCCAGTTTTAACTCTTACTTCGTTACCCATCCACTTGTAAGCTCTACCAGTTTGGTCGCCTTGCCAAGGTATACTCTGCCATGCAGCAGCTCCGTATCTGTCCATTACCATTTTAGACAGTTGGGTTAGTCCGTACTCACCTGCTTTGATAACCATTTTCCTGTTATCCCAAGATACTTTACCTACTACTGCATCAAGTGCAATTTGAGTTAAGAAATCTAGGTCAGGAGCATCGTTCCAAGTATGTTTATTAGAATTACTCCACTGCTCTCTAAAACCAGAACCGGTTGTAGCTGTGAAACCATTCTTATCGATGTTACCAATAGTACCGTCTGCCCAAACATTACTATGCCCGTTCATAATCAAAGATGCAGAAGCCCATCTAGCTTTCTTTAGGTATTCATACTCAACGTTTGAAAGCCAAAGCTGTCTAGTCTTGTTGTTGTCATCCTTAATGTAGAAATACATAGGTTTGGTTTCGAACAAGTTACCCGGAATTTTATGTTCCATTCTAAACTGAGTCAGATTGTTCTGTAGTTTAGAGTGACTTCTAAAGTCCGGTCCAAAACCTTCGTAAGACATTTGGTCTACAGTAAGACCACCGTCATTAGACCATCTACTTCCTTCATACAGTTCTGTTGCCGGAACGAAGAAACTAGGTCCACCACTAATTAATTGTACTCTGTACAACCAGCTAGTTCCACCTACAGGTCTTGGTTTTTCAGCAATCCATAACCTGTAAAGGTCTGGTTTCATTCCTACGATGATTTCACCTGTTCCAAAAGGCTTCTTGTCAAATAACATGAAGATTTCAGTTCTATTAGCTCCCGGTCTAAAACCAGCAGTAGTACCAACAGGTCTCGCCATAGCAGCGTCCTCAAAGGCACCTAATAGTTCGTAATTCTCAGCATGCGTATTTTCCAGTTTCCACTGGTAGAAGTCTTTCTCAATGTCAATAGTATGAAGTCCATGCTTCATAATCATAGAAACGAAGTTTTCACCTAGATTCACATCTAGTACTTCTTCAAGTCTATTGAAAATTTGAACAGGGTCTAAATCGTAAGCATTGATAAGGTGGTTCTTATCCGTAAAGTCATGCCATTGCTGACCTTCGAATATTTGATTTTCTCTTACCTTTATAGCCATGATATATATTAATTTTTAATTATTTACTCGTAAATACTGTAACCTCGCTTCTTAGATGTTACACCTCCACCAGTAGCACCGCCTCCAGTTCCGCCTCCAGCAGACTGTCCACGTTTCTTAGATTGTAGAATCTTTTCAAATTCGCTAACCTGTTTAGTACTAGACTCATTCTTCAATTTAGTCATATCACCATCTAATAGGTTATACGTATCTAAGAATGATATAATGGGAGCATACTTCTCTAAGTTGCTATTAACTTTGTTTAACGCAGGAATAATGTTTTGATATACAGCTTCCTTATCTGCATCACTTAACTCTCTTCCCGGCATAAACTCTTTATAATCGTAAACAGTTTTCTTAAGACTACTGTCTAAGTTCTGTTGTTGAGTAGCTTGCGTGTCTTCCTGAGTTTTAATTTTATTAGCAATTTCCTGCTCTTTAGTAGTCCTCATATCAGTAATATATGGATTTAACTTTAGAGCTTCTTCTTCAACATCTACGATGCCTTGTGTTATACTATTAATTTGTGCTTCAGGAACACCCTTCATTTGATAGAAGGTTTTAATAACGTTAAGAGCTACTTGTTCATTACCTTTAATCTGTTCTTCAGTAAAGGATTTAGGAAGGACTGCATCTGCTTTATCTTGTGGAATATACCCATCTTTAACTAGGTTATTGAATAGGTTTTTTCTATACTCTTCTTGCCAACCTTTATTCACCTGATTAAGCTGTTTATTCATTAATTCAATCAAACCTTTGGCTGACTCTACTTTACCTAACTCTTCATCAGTTACGTCAGGTAACCCACCTTGCTTCTTATATAAAGTTGCGAAAGCTTGAAATGCATCAGAACCAAACTCGTCTCCCTCTGTAGAACTCTTTTGATTATTTTGCGAACCTTCTTGAGACTGCTGCTCGTTATTATCAGCGTGACTCTCAACATGTTCGTTTTCTATTTCTATTTCTGCTGCATTACTATAAGCGGGATTATTCTCCTTATCTTCTTCTTCAGAAGTCTGGATTTGGTCAATGTTGATACCGGCACCTAATTCAGATTCCTCTATCTCGATTATACCACCTCTTATATCTTCTAATTTATTCGGCATATTACAAATATTTAAAATTAATTTTATTTATTAATGTTTTTCTCAATAAAAGAACTATTATAGCCAATTATTTCGTAGGAGTAGTTTTAGTAGACTGTTTAGCCTTCGATTTCTCTATTTTCTCCTTACTTTCCAACTCCGCCTGTTGCATTTCCTTCTCATGAACTTGCTTATCATCTTGGAGTTTAACTTGACCTTCTACTTTAATCTGTTCTTTCTCTAGTTCAATCACATCCTCAATATTATTTTGATTTGTGTCAGTAGCATGCAATTGCATCTTAGCATTAGCATCTATGTTAGCTTCAACTAACTTGTACTTCCATTCTCTGTCTAGTTTCTCTAGTTCTCTTTGGTGAGCTACTTCAGCTTGTTGTGCAGCAAATTCTCTAGCTTGTTTGTCAGCTTCTAATCTCTGCTGTTCCATCTTCTGTTGCTGCTCTAATCTCTTATCTTCAGCTACTTCTAACCCATGAATCATCTCACTAGCAGAACTAGCTAGTTGCATCTTAGCGATATCACTTAAGTTCACAGTATTATTCTGCATAGCGGCATGAGTTAACTGCTTGATATTGTTAAGGGTTTCAAATAGTTTAGATGAATTTGTAATAGCTACATTGAATTCGCCTTCACTTAGTAAGGCTCCATCTATATCCATCAGATACTCAGACAGGTCATCTAATACATAAGACCTTTTGAACTTCTCGTCTTTCCATACTACTTTAGCATACTCTATAAGCAACTCAAAAGTTTTAGCCTTTAAAGTATCTTGGATATAAAAGTCTGATTCAGTCTGATGTGAAGAGTTAACTATAGCCTGTTGTGATACACCTAGACCTTCATTACCACTCATGTCGCCTTGCCTAGATTCAGGTACAGCCGAAATTTTATTTATTCTTTCCTCAATCCAATTAAGGTAATTGATTGTATCATTAATTTCCTGACTAAGAGATAAGTCAATTACTGGTGCAGATTGTTGCATATGTCCAGCAAGTAATCCTTTAGCTGCACCTTTCTTACCCTCTTCAAAAGGATTCTTATACATAAGTTTGAATCGCTTCAACCAGATATACCATTCGTCCGGGTCCATATCATCCGGAATCTGACTTGTATCAACTACACCTACTTTACCAATGTTCTGAGTCCATAGAGTAACTAGTTTATTCATGAAGATATTATAATTCCTTTGATAAGGTATTAATCTATCTACTCTACATGGAGCATGTCTACCATTATTAGATATTACATAACCCACGTAACTAGGTCTTACTATTGAAGGGTTAATTAAGCTTCTCATCTGTACAGGACATGGACGTACTTTCTTATAAATACTATTTCCTATCCTTGTACCTTCCCATAATTCGTTTATCCAGAACCATTTAATTTCTTCACCAGCTTCTGTATTTACAGGATATTCCTCATCTACAAACTTATACTGTACGTCTCCGAATTCATCTATGAATTTAAGCTTTCCAAATTTTCTAGGGCTTAACCACTGTATTCTATATACTCGTACGTTCCCATTCTCATCAAACTCGTCATTTTCATTACCGTCTAGTGGAATAAAGTCATCCATATATTCTAATGGTAAAGCTTGCTTCTGAGTTGCACCATCACCAGTCATTACTTCTACATCTACAGTAGCTATTCTTTTTGGTACCAACCAAGGTGCGTTCAAGTCGCTGCTATCTAGAAGTGTATCTATTTCTTTATCAGTAAGTTCCTCAGCAAATTCGTCAATTATTTTGTGAGGATTTAGATATTCTAGTTCCAGCCAAGCGTAACCGTCTTGTATCCAACCTGATTGACCCATTCCAAATACAAAGAAATTCTCATTATCTACTACGTGCATAGATAATTCTTTACCGATATGTCCTACTCTATATACAGTTTCACCTACAATTTCCAAGTTCTTGAAACCTGTATTGAATTTATACTTCAGATTCATTCTAGAGTCATGTTTCAGGCTATCTAGAATCTGATTAGCCATCTTCTCATGAGCTGTCTGTAAGTTATTCTTTCTATATATGTCAAACTCCTTTAGTTTAGCTTGCACTTCTTCGTTATCAACAGTATTCTGCATAGCCAACTGTGCAAGATATTTACTTACATCTGCTTTAAATCCTCTATCCTTCTCATTAAGAATCTCTGGATTAATAGCGAAAGCTCTTATGTCAGCATCTCTTTTAAGCTCTTCTCCGAAGAGAGTATCAAATGGTTGATGCAGAACATCATAGAATTGAAAAGCTTGTGCTTCAGCTTCGAATAAACCTTCTTCTACATCTAAGGGGTCTAAGTGTTTCCTAATTTCATCATCAGTCAGATAAGTATTGTAGAAATTCCAATTATTTCTAATCTCTTCGGGTGTCTTCCTAACTTTATCAGTCTTTCCTTTATTTCTGATAAAGAAGTCTATACTATCTTGTTGCCACGTCTTCTGTAACTTCTTCTTTCTGGAAACTTTTTGCTTAGGTAGGTAAGGTACCGCTTTAGTCTTCTTCCAATCACCTAGTATGACTGAAGAACTTGATGTATATACGTTATCTTTCATCTCCTATATAACTGTTTAAATTTATTGTTTTTACCTATTTTGTTTCGTACTCTTTTAAATATACCTTTCTCAAAAGTACTGTTTTTGTTTGCACTGCTTGCTTCTATTTCATAATCTCTATCAAATAGTAATATCATAGCTGCACCCAATCCACTTACTCTGTCAAAGTTCATTTGTGAGTTCCAACGTATGATTTCATCCAAGAGTCCTAATGAGGGTAATACTCTCATTCTAGGAACATAGATAGGTTCACCATCTTCTCCTTGTCCGATAAGTACGTCTTCTAGTGACCACCTATGTATTGCCTCTCGCGCATAGTTATTAGCACCAGCAGTAGCATGAAAACCCTTAACCCTATTATTAGGTTTATAGCCGTGGGTGTCCTTAAGACTGTTAGGTTCATAGGCCAAAAGATACAATTTATTTTTCATTTTAAAATAACTAAATAGCCCCTTTAAGTTATTTTCATACAATAATAGCGCATTGTAATATTCTAATCCTCTCCAAAGTTGTTCAAAATAATCCTCAGATGTACGTGGCCTACCTACATATTCTGCTACTATATTACGTGTACGTGTATCTATAATGTATGAAGCAGCTAAGGAGTGCTTCTTAGCACCATCTGAACTACTCTCACCACTACCCCAATCTATAGGGTCACAACCTGCTATGTATCTCCAAGGTAATACTTCCTGTTTAGAAATCTCTTTACCGTTATCATCTTTGTGAGTAAACGTCTCTTCTACCCTTTGATTATACATTACCCAACATCCTGACTTGTTATCTTTATTGTAAGGATATGTATCTACAGGATTAAGACTAAAGTCTTTCTTCCACTTAATCTTACCGTCTTGACCTTTAATAAACGTACCCGGTTCTGCACCTATTTTAGCATTAGCGAGTTGACCACGTGCCTCTTTCGCAAGAGCAGTATCGAACGGAGAGCTTTCGTCTAGTAAGAATGCTTCTGATAAGTACTTAGGCTGCTGAGTTATAAACTTCTGATATGCAACGCTGTCGGCTCTACGAGTCTTATCACGTTTCTGGTCTAATATCATCTCAGCAAAGTATCTAAAGGAGTTACCAAATCTATCTGATAATTCTATATGTGTGCCTTTGATTTTACTTAATAATTCTTTTGTTCTGTCTGAATCATTTAGGCTTAATATCTCCTTCTTAGATACTCTCTTAGGTAAATACCACATGTCGTCTATGAACCAACCACAGTCAGTCAGAGGTGGTACTTCTTCATATATATTTTCATATACTTTACAACCGTAGGCATCTGGATTATGTATCATTAAAGATAATCCCATTGAACCTCCGGACTCCATATCACCTGCTGTGCCTCCTATAACAGCAAAGCCTGTCTTCTGCTCACCATCACGTATAAGAGGTTCAATAGAAACAGGAAAAGTCTCAATCAACTTATTGAATTTACCAGCTTCTTCTACATTAATAATTGTAGCTGTCTCACCAATACCTTTAAATGGGTTGTCCTTAAAAGTTTCAGCTTTAACTTCAGACTGGTAACCTTCTTGTACCTTAATACCATTCTCATCTATTACGTTTATACCAGAAATGAAATTATCTCTAGTACCCTTTATATCTGTAACTCGTACCCAAGGTGTCTGCTTGTTTAACCAGTTCTTAGTATTATGGATAGCCTTAAGCATAGGACCATAGTGATTCTTTTCATATGCAGCTAAGATGTTTACACTACTTTCTACAAAAGTGAAACTCCTGTTTAAGAGTCCTATGGCTATAAGAGCTGTCCAACCTTTACGTCTACCTTTAGCAAGGACGAATGATTGCAATGTTAAGTCTTCAAATTCTTCTCTATCGGCTTCTGGAAACCAATCCTTATACTGTTGCCATGTTTGGTATATACCAGATAACGCACATTCCTCTAGTTCATGCATCATGTAATACTGATGGTCTAAGAATCTAAGGAACTCCCACTTTTTCTTTTTAGATAATTGGTTACCATCTTTATCAACTGGTAGTACTTGGAACCTTCCAAAGTTTATAGCAAAGAAGTAGGAGCCTGTAATCCTAACTCCTTCTGTCTCGAAACCGTTCTCTACCTTTTCTTCTAACTCATCCCAGTAGTTTTCATAACCCATAGTACCTTCTGAGTAGAATGTGTAAGTCTTATGGTCTCTGAAATAATTAGAAGGTGCTACGAATGTAGATACGTCTTTAAACTTAATGTAAATCTGATTCGTATTTCTAATTGGGTTTTCTATTACAGGGTCAAAGTATTCCCAACTCTCTGCAACTTTACTTTTAAAAAGGTATTTTTCAGTACCTTCTATCTTATACCAATACTTAGAGTTCTTAGATACATTCTTATTAGCCATTACCTGCTCATAAGTGTATCCACCATTGGTATTGACTTTCGCTACCTTTTTAGTAAAGTTCTTTTTCATATTATTCTATCATATCTGGAATAAAACTCTTGCTTATTCCCCATAAACTATTCTGTATAGTTTTATTCTCTATAGAAAATTCTACGTTATGAGATATAACCTGCATAGGATAT
>PJEL010003479.1_pt1 | contig 13434 bp, 11 predicted proteins | sample 1853271 | NCBI WGS metagenome assembly PJEL01 (sample SAMN08108733, study PRJNA415343) | Invertebrate metagenome, whole genome shotgun sequencing project. | host: Globobulimina | place: Sweden: Gullmar Fjord | collected 2015-08 | reverse complement strand
GACAAATACCGGGATCGCGAAAAGATAAGCATCGATACGATCCAGTAATCCCCCATGCCCCGGGATTAAATTACTGGAATCTTTAATCCCGCAATATCGTTTAAGTTTCGATTCAGACAAGTCGCCAAGCTGTGATGCGATAACAATGACAACAATTAACAGTAGCAGTCGCCATCCGGAAAGAAAAGCCTGTAAAAAAAAATGTTGAAATATGAAGCCTGAGATAATTCCACCCAACAATCCAAAAATACTACCTTCAATGGTTTTTTTGGGGCTGATTGTTGGTGCCAGCGGGTGTTTTCCAAATTGTTTTCCACCAAAATATGCGAGGATGTCATTGAAAGCGGCAATGACAATGATAAATAGAATCAAGTCGGAGCCAGAAGTGGTACTGATAGAAAATCTCAGTAAAATCAGTAAAACCACAGGCAAAATGATCCAGACCAATGGGAGAGAATACCATAAGAGTAAGCGGCTACCATCTTGCTGTCGGAAAAACGATAAAAACAGGATTACCAAAAGTGTCAGTCCAAATGATATCATCCCCAGATCAGCCTGCCCTTTCCAAAATAGCAAAAATGAAAGGAAACACAGTAAGGATACAAAATACAAATTAACCGGTTTCAGAATAATCGACTTGTGTGCTACTGCCTGACCATATTCCCAAACCCCTGCAATAATGATGACTACAGCAACCAGAATAAACATAACCTCCGGCGCCAGGTAGATATAGAAAATGGCAAGAATGGCCAGGGGGACTCCTGTTAAAACTCGTAGCAAGAGATTCCGTGATAGCATATTAGCCCATTAACAGATTTATAACGACATCAAGAGACGACTGGAAACGTTATCGAACCAGTCATATGTTCAGACCTATGATTCCAAAGGGGGAAAATTTCGACCTGTAATGGATTTAGGACGGTTGACCTGTTGAAGGGGGTATAGATAGTTGCTGTATATATCTAACAGCCACACTTACAAAGATCCGACGCCTTTTTTAGACCCCCAAATAAGCGCTTTTAACGGCTTCATTGTCCAGTAGATTAGCGGCTTGATCTTCCATTGTGATGAAGCCGTTTTCCATGACGTATCCCCTGTTGGCAATCTGGAGTGCCAAATTTGCATTTTGTTCTACCAGGAGTATCGTTGTTTTTTGTTCTTGATTGATTTTTTTAATGATCTGGAAAATCTGCTGTATGATCAAGGGGGCCAAACCCAATGAGGGTTCGTCTAAGAGCAGTAATCGAGGATTCGCCATCAAAGCCCTTGAGATGGCTAGCATCTGCTGCTCCCCGCCGCTCAATGTTCCGCCTGATTGATACCGGCGTTCCTTTAAAATAGGAAATAACTCAAAAATATAGTCCAGGTCTGTTCTGATTTGTGGCTTATCTTTCCTCAGATAGGCACCCATGTCCAGATTTTCTTGAACAGTGAAATCTGAAAAAATTCTTCTACCTTCAGGGACTTGAACAATTCCCATCGAAACGATTTTATCAGGTGACAATGTGTGGATTGGGCTGCCGTCAAAATGGATTTCACCTTTTTTTGGCGGGACCAGGCCGGAGATAGACATCAATGTGGTGGTTTTTCCCGCTCCATTACCACCAATAAGTGTGACGATCTCCCCCGCTGTGAGTTCCAGGCTGACTCCTTTGAGTGCCTGAATGTTCCCATAAAAAGAATGAATGTCATTGATTTGTAGATTCATTCTTCCCCCAGATATGCATGTATGACAGTTTCGTTGTTTCGAATTTCCTGGGGAGATCCGTCTGCAATGTTTTGCCCTTGATTCATTACGAAAATACGATCCGATATTCTCATCACCAACTTCATGTCGTGTTCGATCAACAGAATCGAAATTTTCTTCTCCTCTCGTATTTTCAAAATAAGCTGATCCAAGGAGTTGGTCTCGTTCGGGTTCATTCCAGCCGCAGGCTCATCCAGCAACAGTAAAAATGGGTCCGTTGCCAGCGCGCGGGCTATCTCAAGGCGGCGTTGATCGGCGTACGGCAGGTTTTCCGCCATCTGCTGGGCTTCATTGATTAATCCAAAAGTTTCCAGGAGATCCAGCGAAAACTCCAATGTCTGTTTCTCCTCTCTTTTAAAGCGGGGCCCTTTGATAATAGCTTCGAGAAATGTATTTTTATTCCGACAGTGACAGCCAACCATTACATTTTCCAATACCGTCATTTTATTAAACAGGCGGATATTTTGAAATGTTCTGGCTAAGCCCAGCTCGGTGATCTTATTTGGCTTAAAGCCGTTGACACAAGTTTGGGCCTGCCCAGGTGGAAAAATATTGACTTTTCCGTTAGTCGGTTCATGCATGCCGGTGATGCAGTTGAACAGGGTTGTTTTTCCAGCGCCATTAGGACCAATCAGCGCAACAATTTCACCCTTTCGGATATTCAGGTCAATTGCGTCCAGGGCTCTTAAACCGCCAAAGTTCTTGCCGATTTTGTCTGTTTGTAAAACCGTTTCCATTATTATATTTCTAAATTCTTATTGATGTTCCGGATATAGCGAATATTGATCTGGGAATCATTTAAGATTCGTCTTTATTGCCGTTCGACTCCCGATTAAACTTGTACACGTGGCGAGCATCACTAATCATTCCCTGAGGCCGAAATACCATCATAACTACCCAGATACCACCGAAAAGTAGCATTCGATACTCTTTTAAAAACCGCATGTATTCAGGTAGCAGTATCAGAATAAGTGTTGCCAGGATTACGCCGCGGATGGAACCCGCGCCACCCAATACGACAATTGATAAAATCATGGCCGATTCGTAAAATGTAAAACTGGCTGGATTCACAAAACTGCTTTTGGCCGCGAAAATAACGCCCACAAGTCCGGCCCAGAAAGCCCCCAAGGCAAAAGCGGTCAGCTTCGTTTTGGTGGTGTCGATCCCCATCGCCTGACAAGCGATTTCGTCTTCTCTTAACGCCATCCAGGCTCTTCCTACCCGAGAAATATGCAGTCTCCGAATCACGATAATTGCAATAACCATCAGTACAACCGTTATATAATACAAATAGGTTGTGGAGCCGTTGAAACCCAATTTGATTCCGAAAAATCCGGGCTTTGGAATATTGGGAATTCCGCTGGGACCGTGAAGTACGCTGTCCCAATTTTCAACGACGAGGCGGACAATTTCATGAAATCCGAGTGTGACGATGGCCAGATAGTCTCCCCTGAGCCTGAGAACCGGGATTCCTAGCAGCACACCGAATGTCGCTGCCAGCATTCCGGCAATCGGAAGTGAAAGCCAGAAGCCGATCCCGTAATTCAGGTTCAAAAGAGCATATGCATATGCCCCTATCAGATAGAATGCACCATAACCCAGATCGAGCAGTCCGGCCATCCCGACAACGATATTCAGTCCCAGGCCCAGCACAATATACATCATAGTACTGATGATAATTGACGTTTGGTAAGTTGAGGATCCCAGAGGGAATACAATAATCATTACCAGAACAATAGCGATCAAAGGCTTGGATTGGGAAATATTACTAAGTTGAAACAGTATCCTTTGAATCGGAGAAGCAACAGACGGTTCTGTTTTTTCATCAAGAGCGGTACCGCCAGCAGCTTCTTTTCTGCGGGATTTTTCCCCTCGTTGCAGAAAATAGCGCCAGACATAGGATACGAAAAATGTCCCCACTGCAATAATCATCAGATTATTCCAGCGCAGATCAATGGTCTTGTCAATATGATCAACTCTCATCACAACCAGCGGAAAGCTGAGTATTGAAAACCAGATTGAGACAATGATAGACTTGCGAATTTCAGAAATCACTTTGTTTTGTATCCTATACTTTTTCGTTTGCGACTGTTCCTATCAAACCGGAAGGCTTGAAGATTAAAATAAGAATCAGGATGGAAAACGCAAAAACGTCTTCATAATCGCTGGAAATATACCCAGTGGCAAAACTCTCAGTCAGTCCCAGGACGAGTCCTCCGAGTAAGGCGCCACGTATGCTGCCGATTCCGCCAAGAACAGCAGCAGTGAAAGACTTGATCCCAACAATAAACCCGATATTATAGTTGATCTGACCAATATGAGCCGCGATCAGAATCGCAGCAAACGCCGCAAGAACTGATCCCAGCATAAATGTCATGGAGATCGTTTTATTGACATTAATGCCCAGCAGCATTGCCATTTCCCGGTCTTGTGAGATCGAGCGCATCGCTTTACCCACTTTTGTCCGTTTGATCAGAATCAGGAGTAGAACCATGATAGTTAAAGAACTGACGATAATCAGCACTTCAGTGGGTTCCAGATAATTCTTGATGACCAGCAGAAAAGCTGGCTTGGGTATTAAAGCCGGAAAGGAAACAAAATCAGGAGTTTGCGCTAGAATGACATATTCCCGCAAGAATATAGACATTCCAATCGCACTGATCAAAGCCGCCAGACGAGGTGCTTGTCTTAGAGGTTTATATGCGACTCTTTCGATGGTAAAACCATATGCTGCGGCATAGATCATGGCGAAGGTCAGGGTGATAAACAGGATCGATAGGATATTATAATCCATAATAGACATGATTCCGGCCACAATCAGACCGATAAAGGCACTAACCATGTAGACTTCACCATGTGCAAAATTTATCAGACCAATGACTCCGTATACCAGAGTGTAACCTAAGGCTAATAGTGCATATATGCTACCTCTAGTCAGGCCGCTGCTGAAAAGCTCTAAAAAATAGGATAGAATATCGTATGTTCCAGTCATATTAGAATATCTAGACTCTAGGGATTCACATAAATAACTGTGGAAACCCGTACACTGTACTTCTGAACCCCGTGGCAGGTTATAAGCCGAACCGGTGTATCCAAAAAAAAAGCGGTACCTAAGTGGTGTTTAAGCACACTTTTGATACCGTCAACTTGAAAACAGATTCCCTAAAAACCAGTATCCCGATGTTATATCCCCCTCAAAGTCGGTGAGAAGCTCCGAAGGGAAAACATCGGGAATATGGAAGAATCAATAATAAATTGTGAACCTGTTTTAGTAAGGTCCTACCAGTTCATTTCTACAAACTCGCCATTGATGACCTTGTAAATCGCAAAACCGGAACCGACGACATCCCCTTTAGCGTCAAAAGAGATATTTCCAAGTGTTGTTGAGACACTGTCCGCTCGCAGCACTTTTGCCAGCTCTTCCGGATCGGTGGATTGTGCTTTTTCAATTGCATGAACAATAGCGGTAAACCCTGCATGAGCCTGCAGACCGAAGTTGCCCGGCTTTTGTCCTTTCTCTTTCAGAGCAGCTGTTACTTCAACAGTAGCTGGAATGTTGGAGATATCAGAAGGAGACGAAACAAAATAGCCTTCAGCATATTCGCCGCCAATCTTGATAAAGGAGGGGTCCTTCAGGCCGTCACCAGAAATGAAATGTGCTTTGATTTCCTTTTTTCTTGACTGGGTAACAATCTTGGAACCTTCTGGATGATATCCGCCAAATGCAACAACTTCGGGGTTTGCTGCTTTGATCTTTCTAACCAGCGCTGAGTAATCTACAGCACCCGGTGTAACTCCTTCAAAAAGAACAATATTGACGCCTCTTTTCTCCAGTCCCTCTTTAACCAGAGTCGCTAATCCTTTACCATAGTCCCCTTTATCATGAATGACGGCGACTGTTTTTGCCTTAAGAAACTCGTCGATAAATTTCGCTTGCAAAACCGCCTGAGCTGCATCATGAGGGATCGTCCTGAAGAAAAGGGGGTTTTGTCCACCCATTGTGATATCAGGGTTTGTGGCTGAGGGTGAGATTACCGGGATTTTATTGTCACGGTAAACAGATAGAGCCGCAATCGTAGCACCACTACAAACATGACCAATTACAGCCACAACACCTTCACCAACCAGTTTTGATGCAACGTTTGTTGCAATCTCAGGCTTACAGACATCATCTTCAGCGATGATTTCAACATTTCTGCCCAGCAATCCACCTGCAGCATTAATTTTTTCCGCAGCCAACATAACAGCATTTTTCGGTGGAATGCCATACGGAGCTAAATCACCACTGTGAGGACCGGCAACGCCAATTTTGATGGGTTTGTCCTTGTCGCTATCGCATGATGATCCAAAGACCATAAATAGCACAAGAATCAAAAGCAGAAATTTGTTTTTGAGAAGTTTCATTTTGCTCTCCTGATGATTATTTTCGATGTCAAAAATTAAGTTGCCCAAAACAGCAAGGCAGCCTTGGCGTATCAATTTCAAAACACTGCTGCCTTTCTGCAATTTTGGTCAGTTCCAGATAATGAACATAGTTATTTTTATATACATCATATGTCGGTTGTCAAAGGTAAATGACAAAAAACATAACTTTTTATCAAATTAGACGTCTGATACAGTTCATTCGAAGAATCGCAAATTGGAAAACAGGTACTGCCTAATATATCTAATAACCGATATCACCTAATGGAATAATACTATATAACACAGACTCTCTACTGAATCTTCGAAGATTTAAACCAGGCGAGGTGCTTATCGTTTTTCACTTGAACGTTTTAACGCATATTGAAAAGCAGGAGCTTTTTCAATAACAGCCCTTTATCCGATACAAGCGGGTCCGCGTCCACAAGCAAGCCTGACCATTATAGACTTCCGTTGTTACGATAGGAGACGATTTCTGGCTAGTATCCACTGTGGGTTTGTCAAACAGTCGGATTGAATAAAAACAATCCGTCAAGTTGGGTGTATGCTGCGCGTTAATGCTTCAGTTTAACAGAACGGATAAGTATGGGCAAGATGCTGAAATGGACTGATTGGATTCTTAAAATGGCGACAATTGATATTAATGTGTATTAGTATCAATTATTAGCAGAGATCACCGATGCTTGCCAAGGTGGACGTATCTGTCTACAGTTTTATTCACAGAACTTAGCGGCAAGGCTATTTTGCAAAAGAAGCCATGTTCCCATAGTGTCGGAACAAAATGACTCATGGCATGGAATGGTGACTAATCAACTTTTTTTTCGATATTTCCACTTTGCGGAACCAGCAATGTCAATATTGGTATAATAAATTCTTTTGATCTGCTTGACCACAAACAGAGAATCCAAATTCGTCAAATCCAGTAAACTATTGTAATATGAAATATTATCTCACTCTCATCGCTGTTTTTATCGGATTGGACCAGTTGATTAAACTGACAGCCCGGCTTTATTTACAATCAGGGTACTATATTGAACTTATCCCTAATCTGATTGATCTCACTCTGCAGGAAAATCGAGGAATATCATTTAGCCTGATGTCCGATCTACCATCTGTAATTCGAGTTCCACTGCTGGCTGGAGTTTCACTTATTGTTGTCGTAGGGTTATGTATTTATGTGTTTCGGAACTGGACGGCATTGGCAACAGGGGAAAAATGGGGTTTTTCACTGATTATTTCCGGTGCGGTCGGAAACCTGATCGATCGGGTTGTGAGGCAACAGGTGACGGACTATATGTATTTTCACTTCTATGATACCGGTTTTTTTGTCAACAACCTGGCAGATGACTTAATTTCCATCGGGTTTGTGATCATGCTCTATCAAGCGTTCATGACAAAAAAAAATGATTTATGAGAATTTGCGGTGCTTATTTTGTTTTTTGCGTTTGATTCGTTCTCTCTTTGAATCAATGCTACGACTTTTTTTTGGGGGTTCGATAATCAGGACAAATTCACGTTTTGAATAGTTCGCGTTGACATCGGTGATGATATCATCCAGGGACCCTTTCATAATGGCTTCTGCCGGCTGAGTTAATGACAACAGAAGAGTGGCATTAGTACTGGTGGAGAGTTCAAGTTTGAGGTCATCTAATAATGATCGCAATCGATATGGCGTATCATAGATAATAATTGGACAGTCAAATTGCTTCAATTTTCGGATAGCCGATCTGCGTTCTTCAGCAACACGTGGCAAAAAACCTGCATAATAAAATTGTTTAATATCAATTCCGGCAACCGCCAGAGCAGCAGTTAAAGAAGAGGCTCCAGGAACCGGTATGACTCGCAGGCCGAATTCATGACAGCGATTGACGAGGTAGGTACCTGGATCAGCAAACAATGGCGTTCCTGCATCTGAAAAGTAGGCGGCATTCTGACCTTTTAATAAAAGCTGAATGATTTCATCAGAGGATTCCTGTTCATCGTGTTCGTTAATGTGATAAAGCGGCTTTTCAACTTTCAATTGTTTTAGTAATTTACGTCCGATTTTCAGCTCTTCACAAACAACAAAATCCACTGACTGGATGGTTTTAATAGCTCTCAGCGTGATGTCATCCGGGTTTCCGATGGGAACAGATACGATGTAAAGGGGCATATTATATTCTCATACATTATGAATGTTGCGTTAAACAGCGGTTTACGATATATTTTCAGATATTTCTACCGTTTGAATTGCATATTCTGCAGTATCCGGTCTGTTAGGTTTGAAAACAGATCATTAGCGTATTGAATTTAGCTTGATCGGCGCTGGTATAATAAATTTGCCATATCGATTCCAATCCGACAAATACGAACATAGCGGGTTTTGCAAATGCAAAAAGTAAATACAAAAAGAAACAGAAGCATAGGCAGTCTATTTTATTTATTTATCTTGGTGTTCAGCTGTTTTCCGCTGATAAACGATCTGTATGCTTTTGACTCCATTAATCTTGCACAACAGGTTGCCGGATCTTTGAGCCAGATATCATCTCAAAAATATTCCACTGTTGCCTTCTCAAGGATTCAAGGGTCTTTAGATAAAGAGACTATCAATGAGTTGATCGATTATACAGAGAACGAAATCGTGCAGGAAGGTCGGTTTCGGCTCATAGATCGGTCTAAGCTCCAATTGATATTAAGAGAGCAAAAATTCAGTTTAACGGGAATGGTTTCTCAGGATACATATAAGACTTTGGGAAAACTGCTTGGAATCGATCTTTTTATTTACGGTCGATATTACGGTGATACCATCGTTTATAAAGCTATTGATGTAGAAAGTTCGGCTATCGTTTGGGCGAATATATTTCAACTTACTGATCTCACAAAGGAATCCCGCACGCTGCAAAATTTGACTGAAATAGTGACAGCATCGCTTAGAGGAAGCTTGGATAGACTGCACGGGACGAAGATCAGGCAAATTAGTTTTTGGAACCTCAAAAGCGATTTCGATACAAATCGTGTGATTGATTATCTCTCTGTTGCAATCACCAAAGACGGCAATTTTCAAGTAGTAGATCGAGAAAATCTGCAATTGATTCTGGAAGAACAGAAACTCAATATGGAAAACTTTATCGACGAAAAGAAAGCGAAACGTATGGGGGAGCTCTATGGTGTTGACGGATTTATCTATGGCAGGATTTCGAATAAACCGAGTGGACACATTGCTTCTTTTAAAATGATGAATATTTCCACCGGAGTCATAGAGTGGGCAAAAACTATCCGCTTCAGTGATCAAAAAAGCGACTCACGCTCCAGAAGAAGCAAGAAGGCAAGAAAAAATAGCAAGATGATTCATATCAAGGCGGGTTCGTTTGTGATGGGCAGCGATACCGAGTCTAAGATTTCAGCACCGGCTTTTAAAGTCTCTCTCAAAGCATTTTACATAGATCGAACAGAAGTATCGAACCGGGAGTACGCCGTATTTGTTAAAAAGTTCAAACACAGGGCGCCACCCTCATGGCGAAGAGGCCTAATTCCGGCAGGCCAGGAAGATCGGCCGGTAGTCAAAGTGAATTGGCATGATGCTCGCCGGTATTGCAAGGTTGTGGGAAAACGGTTACCGAAAGAAGTTGAATGGGAAAAGGCGTTTCGTGGTGAAAACGGGAATAAATATCCCTGGTCAGGGAACGCCATCTATCCCAAAGATGCCAGAACAGTTGAATCTGGTGTACTGCAACCCGATTCCGTTTCTTCCGTTAGTAAGGATGTCTCTCCGTACGGTGTGCAGCATCTGGCAGGAAATGTACGTGAATGGGTCGACAGTTTTATAAGACCTTATCCTGGTAGCAGGTACCGGCTCACCCAAAAGGGATATCGCGTGATTCGTGGCGGGTCATGGGCAAAAACGAAAGAACACTCTGTGGGTTGGTTCAGAGACAGCAGCAATCCAAATTATGGTTGGGAAGATGTTGGATTTCGTTGTGCAAAATCAGCCAGATAACTAACTATTTAGATCTCATTTGTTTGCTAAATTCAGGTCGTGTCGGTGCTTTTTAATCAAATGACCCGCAGGACACGATTCGATTTGAAAATTACCTTGTGACTACTATATTGCCACTCCTCCTGCGTACCGTTTTCAACCTGGTTTATTTTTAACGGCGCCCCAAGAGCCATTTCAACCTGTTCTTTTGTAAAACCGGACTCTACTAATCCCAATAGGATTCTTTGCCTGCGATTTTTACCAATTTTCATGCGGATGGCCTTGAGGTAGGTTTGATTCAGCCAGTCGGCATTTTTGTTTGGACGATAAATCCCAGACCAGTCAGGAACCCAATAGGTTTTTGGGGTTTGAGTCTTATAATTAACTGCTTTCCACGTGATATGGGGAAAAGCGCGCGACTGCTCCTGCCTGCCGGTGAACGAAAGCTGGTTAGATAATACCAATTGATAGTCCAGGAAATCGGATTCGATAGTGAGTACTTTAGAATAAACTTTCACTGGTTTAATTCCCATTTTTTGCAATTCTGAATCCGTTTCGACGATGAAGCCACTACCGTTAATATAAATTCGATTCTCCGGTACAATTAGCTTATACATGACAGATTTCTGATTCAGTTTTACATCAACAACCTCATATGCTTTAGGGGTCCGGGACAGATGTCTTTTTCCAGTTTGGTTGGCATTGATGTAAAAGTAAACCCGCTTCAATATCAGAAACGATCCATTGCCGGCCTGTATTTCGGCATTTGAAAACAACAAAATAAGAATCGTAAACAGTAATAATCTCATTTTTCACCCCGCAAGAGAATTTCAATAAAATCTATACGAGTTTTACCGATGATCTTTTGCTTTATCAATTCGAAATGTTCCGGGTAATTGATCGGTTTGTCTTTTTCAGTTTCCAAGACGATAACACTGTGGGCTGGCATCAATTTCTCTTGCCCAAGTGTTTGAATGACTTTTTGGGCCAGATCACTTTGATACGGTGGATCCATCAGGAAGAGTTTAGGTCTGCCTGACCATCTGCCACTCTTTATCCATTGTGTAGCATCTTTTAGGGATATAGAACAATGGCTGGTCAGAGACAGGTCTTGAATGTTTGATTTTAGATTTTTTACGCAATGCCGGTCAGTTTCGAGGAACTGAACTCTTGTGGCCCCCCTACTGTACGCCTCGAACCCAAGAGCTCCGCTTCCGGCAAATAGATCGAAAGCCTCATATGATTCAAGCTTGAAACGGCTCTGAAGGATGTTAAATATGGTTTCCCGGGTTTTCTCCAAAGTCGGGCGTGTATTTGTGCCTTTCAATGTTCGGAGTTTTCGACCCCTTAGTTTTCCGCTGATGATTCTGAGCAAGGGTGGACTACCATGAAAAGTGTTGAATATACTCGACTTTGGCTCCTACATCGTCAATTGCATCTTGTTCTGGAAGCAAACGATTTTTAAAGTGCTCTCCCTTGATTACAATATCCGGTGAGAGCTCTTTGATGACATTTGATGCGTCCGGATCATCAAAGATGATGACCCGGTAAACGTTTTCAAGGCTGGCTAGCAGACGTGCGCGATCCTGTTCTTTTAGTAGAGGAGCGGATCCTTTTTGTTGGATAATCGAATCATCACTATTGATAGCAACGAGCAATCTACCGTGAATTTTTCCGATCTCCATTAGAAACCTGAGATGCCCGGCTGAAATATTATCAAAGTATCCATTAGTAAAGATTAGTGGGGTCTCATTGGAATTGCCGACCTCAGCTTCTGCTTGCTTCTGTGTGATGATTTTACGATTTAATCCGTCATTCGCAAGATGATCGAGTATTTCGCCCCAGGGAATAGAGACGACTCCCAAATGAGAGATCTCAAGCTCTGCTGCGACATTGGCTAAATGAACTGCAATGGAGGGACGAACCCTGTTTGCCAGTAGTACACCGAGAATACTGATAACCACATCCCCAGCACCTGTGACATCAAACACTTCCTGGGCGTCTGTAGCAATAAACTGGTATTCATTTTCGTTGGCGTACAACAGAATCCCATCTTTATCCAGGCTAATGGTTAAAAAATCTGCCTGGCATTGATCGAGCAGGATCGCTGCAGCTTTCAGGATGGAAGATTTGTCCTTTAATTCCAGGTTCGTCAATTGGGCTGCTTCGGACCGATTGGGTTTGATGGCTGTGACACCCGTATATTTATCAAAACCAAATCCTTTTCCAGGATCACAAACGACGGGAATCCCTTTTTTCTTCGCTTGATTGATGGTACTATCGATAATGCGGGAACTGAGAACCCCCTTTGCATAATCTGAAAGAATTATGCCATCCATCTGAGGGATTAGTTTCGATAGCTTTTCCAGTATCTGCTCCTCAAACTGATTGTAGTCAGGTTGATCGGACTCGTAATCGACACGAAGCAGTTGCTGCTGGCGTGTCAAAATTCTTTGTTTGACAATGGTGCGAAAAGACGATGAAACAATAATGCCGTCCAGAGGAATATCGGATTCTTTGAAAATGGTTTCGATTCTCTGCCCAGCGACCCCCTTGCCGATGACGCCAACTGGAAAGACCTGGCAATCGAGTGCTTTGACATTCGCAATGACATTGGCTGCACCACCTAACCTGAATTCTTCCTCTTCCCTACGGATAATAGGAATAGGGGCTTCAGGCGAAATGCGTTCGACTTTCCCCCAGATATACTGGTCCAGCATTAAATCGCCGATGACCATAATTTTTTGGGGAGTAAAGGATTGGATTGTCTGAACGAGTTGCAGGCGTAAATTTTGATTCATAGTATGCTAAAACTGAAAACTCACAACTGGGTTGACTGGATTTCATTTACCAGTGCATCAAACAGAAGGATAACATCATTGTTGGCGTTTCGCAGGTTGCTGCAGATTTTTTTTCCAATGGTTCTCGTAATCGGGAGACAGATTTCCGGATAATGATTGCCAAGTTCGATAAATTTATCTTTGCCCATTACCAGTACATCACAGTCTTCAAGAACCTTAATGCTGGCTGATCGAACATCACTATCCATCAATGCGATTTCGCCGAAAAAAACGTTGAATTCCGCTTTAAGATCGACAATAGTATACTCTTCATCCTGCTTTGTATTCTTGCAAACACGTACAGCTCCCGACATGAGGATATAAAGCTCTTCACCGCGATCCCCTTGCTTCATGATATATTCCCCGGCTTTGATGTGACGAGAGTCCAGGATGGCAGCAACACGTGTTATCTGATCATGATTATGAGCGATATCCTCAAAAAGTGCAAAGTCCTTGAGGCGGTTGATAAT
>PJEL010003478.1_pt1 | contig 13435 bp, 16 predicted proteins | sample 1853271 | NCBI WGS metagenome assembly PJEL01 (sample SAMN08108733, study PRJNA415343) | Invertebrate metagenome, whole genome shotgun sequencing project. | host: Globobulimina | place: Sweden: Gullmar Fjord | collected 2015-08 | reverse complement strand
GTTTATAAAATGCCCCACCTAGAAGGCTGGGCCGTCGCAGGTAACCTGGCTTTTGTTCCAGCTGTGGGCCAACACCAAGTTTTGGTCATTGATATGAACACCTGGCAGCAGGTAGACGCTATAGATGTGTACGGCCAACCGGTATTTGTTATGGCACGCCCAGATGGGCGTCAGATTTGGGTGAACTTTGCTTACCCTGATAATGGTGCCATACAAGTGATTGATGCCGACACTCGAAAATTAGTCAGCACCTTAAAACCAGGACCTGGTGTCTTACACATGGAGTTTGCTCCAAGAGGCAGCGAAGTGTGGATGTCGGTGCGTGATGGCGGCGAAATCCAAGTTTACGATACACAAACTCTTAAACAAACCCATACCATGCCAGCCACCAGTCCCAGTGGTATTTTCTTTACGGCTCGCGCCCATAACATAGGGTTGTAGAGCATGAATAACCTAGATCAGAAAATCAGCGACCAGTATGAAAAGCGTTTTCCCTTATGCCCAGGTCCTTATCAAGAAATAGCACAGCAACTTGACTGCAGTGAAGACGAGGTCATGCATCGTTTGGATCGTTTGCTTGAGTCTGAAGTGGTATCCCGTGTGGGGGCTGTATTTGACCATAAAAAAGCCGGTTCCAGTTCATTGGTGGCGTTAGCGGTTCCTCAACATAGGCTCAGCGAAGTGGCTAGCTACATCACCAGCCTAAAAGCGGTCAATCATAACTATTTACGAGAGCACTTTTTTAATTTGTGGTTTGTACTTACTGCCACTAACCAGACACATCTGGATCAAGTGTTAAAAGAAATAAAGTGTAAAACAAACTTAGAACCCCTTATTTTACCCATGGAAAAATCATTCCATGTTGATTTATCTTTTGCAGTGAATTGGGGGAAGCCATGCCACTAAATTTAAGTGAACACAGCCAACAAGCCTTAAGGGCCATCATTGAACAGGGCTTACCAAGATGTTCACGGCCCTATCAAAAAATTGCTGACCAGTTAAACGTAAGCGAAGCCCAAGTAATACATACCTTAAATCAGTGGAAACACTCAGGCTTAATCAAGCGTCTTGGTTTAGTGGTACGCCATCGAAAATTAGGTTATACCAGCAATGCCATGGTGGTGTGGGACGTGGATGACGAAGAAGTAAATGAGCTAGGCAACATCCTGGCCAAAGAAGAAGTGGTCACCCTGTGTTATCAGCGCCCCAGGCGTCTGCCCATCTGGCCTTATAATTTATTTTGCATGATTCACGGCCAAAGCCGTGAAGAAGTATTAAAACAGTTAGATGAAATAATAGAAAAATACCATCTTAAAAATATTAATAAAGACGTATTATTTAGCACCCAAGCCTTTAAACAAAGAGGCGGCTATTTCACCCCTACTCTTTCAATAGATCCTCCTGTGCATGAAGTAAATATTCCAGCGCTTAATACAAACACAATGGAGCTTAAATATGGATAAGCTCGACCGTCGTATAATTAACAGGCTACAAAAAGGCTTACCCTTAGTGGAAAGCCCATTTGAACAAATCGCCAGAGAAATAGATTGCAGCGAGAACGAACTAATTAAGCGCCTAGAGGAAATGTTAGGAAGTGGTTTATTAACTCGCTTTGGCCCCATGTTTGACGCACAGGCTTTGGGTGGAGCCTTTACCCTGGCCGCCATGAAAGTCCCCACTAAAATGTTTGAAGAAGTAGCTGAAATTGTAAATTCGCTAGAGCAAGTCGCCCACAACTATGAACGAGAACATGAGTTAAACATGTGGTTTGTAATTGGCACCGAGTCACAACAAGAAATTCAAGATGTAATAGATAATATCGAAACACAAACCCAGCTAAAAGTTTACAGCATGCCAAAAGAGGAGGAGTTTTATGTCGGTCTCTATCTTAACGCCTGATCACACGCTAAGCACTAAAAACAATAAAGTGCGTTCTTTGAGCGAGCTTGAACGCAAACTGGTATTGCTTACTCAGCAAGGCTTACCTTTGGTGGCGAAGCCTTACAATTGGTTGGCGCAAGAACTGAATGTATCATTAGGTGAATGTTTAAAAACATTGCAACAAATGCAGGATGATAAAATTATTCGCCGCATCGCTGCCGTCCCTAACCACTACAAGTTAGGCTACAAATTTAATGGCATGACCGTATGGGATGTTAATGATGAGCATGCCAGAGAGCTGGGAAAAATGATGGGGGATTTACAATTTGTCAGCCACTGTTATTTGCGTCCCCGCCACCTGCCCAGCTGGCCGTACAACTTATTTGCCATGGTGCATGGCAAAACCCTGGAAGAAATGGAACATTTTCGCAGCCTCATTAGAGACTTGTTAGGGGATGAACTTCGCCAGGATGATGTACTAAAAAGCAGCCGTATTCTTAAAAAAACAGGGTTACGGCTTTCAACACAAAAATCTCAGGGAGAGAAACATGTTTCGAATTAGCCAGCTTCTTGAAGCCGTTCATAGCAACGTGCCTTTTAAATCACCGCGCAAGGCATTAGGTCCAGTGGTGATTTGGAACCTACTTCGCCGTTGTAACCTTACCTGTAAACATTGTTACTCCACATCTGCCAATATCGATTTTAAAGGGGAGCTAGACACCCATAGCGCCAAGCAAGTTATTGATGAACTGGATGTGGCTAATGTGCCTGTCATTATATTTTCTGGTGGTGAGCCTTTAATGCGCCCTGACATTTTTGAACTCACCAAGTATGCCAAGAAAAAAGGTTTTTTTGTGGCCCTGTCTACCAATGGAACACTCATTACCGAAGATAACATAGAACAAATTAAACAAGCCGACTTTCAATACGTAGGCATTAGTTTAGATGGTAACCGAGAAACACACGATGCTATCCGCCAATTAAAGGGGAGTTACGACCTTTCATTAGAAGCCGTGAAATTATGTAAAAAGGCTCGTATTAAGGTGGGCTTGAGATTCACCCTCACTCAAGATAATGCTCACGAATTGCCCGATATGCTCGACATAGTAGACAGATTAGATGTGGATAAATTTTATTTATCTCACTTAAATTACTCTGGCCGTGGAGTACGAAATTCCAAACGAGATGCCATGTTTAAAATGACTCGGGACGCCATGGAGTTATTATACGAGCGTGCTTTTTCCTATGTGGCCAAGGGCATCAGCAAAGATTTTGTCACAGGTAATAATGATGCTGATGGCCCTTTTATGCTGCAATGGGCAAAACAGTATTTTGATGCCGAGCAAGTTGAGAACCTGGCAACACGGCTTAAAGCTTGGGGTGGAAACTCAACCGGCGTTAATATTGCCAACATAGACAATCAGGGTATGGTCCACCCTGATACTTATTGGTGGAATGTGAGCCTTGGCAGTTTAAAAGAAAAAACATTTAGCGATATTTGGAACAACACCGACAACGAATTAATGAAGGGGTTACGACAATCTCCTCGCCCGGTTAAAGGCCGTTGTGCAAAGTGCAAATACTTTGATATGTGTGGAGGTAATACCCGTACACGAGCATTTGCAAAAACAGGAGATGCCTGGGGTGAAGACCCTGGTTGTTATTTAGATGACAAAGAAATTGGCATTATTAGCAACGATATTCCCTGTGTCTCGATTTAAGGAGTGCGTCTATGAAATTATCAAACTGTAAACTCAACCCTGGAGAGGTCGCCTTAATTGGTGCAGGCCCTGGTGACCCAGATTTATTAACCATTAGAGCTTATCATTTAATTCAGCAAGCAGACGTTGCAGTATACGACCGTTTAATTAACCCACTACTATTGGAGTTTCTGCCCGAGCAATGCGAAAGATTATATGTAGGGAAGCAATGTGGGAATCATTTTTTAAGCCAGGAAAAAATTAACCAATTACTGATTGATAAAGCATTAGAGGGTAAAAAAGTCATTCGCCTTAAAGGGGGCGACTCGTTTATTTTTGGCCGAGGTGGTGAAGAAGTTCAGTCCCTATTAGAAAAAGGCATTCATTGCCAGGTGGTTCCTGGCGTCACTGCCGCATCGGGTTGTACCAGTTATGCCGGTATTCCCTTAACTCATAGAGATTATGCGCAAAGCTGTACCTTTATTACCGGCCACCAAAAAAGTGATGGTGATTTGGAATTAAGCTGGCCCTCTTTGGCAGCCGCCAATCAAACCCTGGTATTTTATATGGGCTTAAAAACCCTGCCAATTATTAGCCGCGAATTAATTAAACATGGATTAGATGAAAATACTCCGGCGGCTTTAATTAGTAAGGGAACCCAAAGCGAGCAACGAACCGTGCGCGGTCTTCTGGCTGACTTACCTGGCTTGGCTTTACGGCATGAATTAAAATCGCCCACCTTAATTGTGGTGGGCAAGGTGGTGAATGTATTTAAAGATTACCAAGTGGAGTTTCCAGCCAAGATTATGGCTAATGCTGAGTTCATGCCTGAACTTGAAACACTCTCTACATTAGAAACTGAACTCGAAATGGTGGGTGCCTAGGCAGCCCCATTTTAGTGTTAACTCAGTCAAGCAGTCATTAATTTAAAAAGGCATCAATCAGCCGCTTTTTCTAAAACTGGCTGATTTTTCTGTTTTGTAAAAGCTTCCAGCCAATCTACCACGTGCGGCCATAAACCCTGCTGACTCTGCTTCTTAAAAAAACCAAAATGACCAATAAATTTTTGACCAACTTGCTTGGGCTCTATCACCATAATAGACCTATCGGCATTTTCATAAAAATCATGTAATTGTCTTACCGCCTTCATGGGGGCAAAAGCATGATCATCGGCCATTTGTAAAAAACGCATTTTTTTATTCAAACTGGAAAAATATGGGCGGTAAGCTTTGCCCTCTTGATCACATATATAATTAGGATTTCGACACCAGCTGGCCCATTGTCTGGCCACCTGCTCTGGCAAGTTTTCGCCCCCCATTAATACCCCGGGAAAATAGCCCAGTATTCGACTTAACACCGGTATTAAAAAATACCAAATGGCTAAGAGCTTAGGTTTATTTTTCAAGCCCCAGTTTCGCCAATTACCACTTTGTGCCGCCACACAATAGACACTGGCCAGTTTATGATTTAACGGCGCTAACCCTACTAGCTGCCCTCCCACGCTGTGACCAATACAATGCCAGTTAAGCTGTGGGTATTGATCTGTTGCCCATTTAATCACGGCGTTAAAATCTTGCTCACCCCAGGCTTGCATGGTTAACGATTTATCGCGCTTTGGTGCGGAAATTGAGTCACCAATACCGCGGTAATCATACGTGATCACGGCATAACCCTGATTCGCTAAAAACTGCGCAAAGTGTTGATAGTACAAGCGCCCCACACCCGTGGCACTGTTAATAATAACCCCTTGCTTGGGAACAAATCCGCTTTGATATAGAGAGGCCGCAATGGGGGTACCATCGGCGGTTGTGAGCTTGAAATCATTCATGGTTAAGTCCGTTGGGGTTTCAACCACTTTAAAACCCCAACGACGGGTAGACAAACGGGTTTTTGGCCCATGTCGAGTAAGTTTTACTTATCTGAATTAAGCTGAGAAATCAGTGCTTTAAGCCAATTTTGAAATGCCTGTATTTCAGAATTTTGTGTATGCTCAATCTTATATGCCAGGTACAAATCACCATAATCACTTACCTGATCTGAAAAAGGCATAATCAGTTTTTCATCATTCATATGGCGATTCAGAATCGGTTTAAAGCCCATGGCCAACCCTAACCCCTGTTTAACCGACTCCATAACAGCCTGGTAATTATCCAGCACGATCGACTCTTGTGGAGGGGTATCATGAGCAAACTGTTTTAACCAAAGGGGCCAGCTGTTTGTATCCACCGACAGGTTAATCATTTTATGTTTGGCTAGATTATTTTGTAGTTTATTATCTATGCCTTTCCAATAAGACTCACTACACACTGGGGTGATATGAATTTTGCTTAACCACTCGTAATGTAAATCGGTTTCATCACCTTTTTGATGGCGAATGGCCACATCAACCTCACCGCTTGATAATTCCGCGCGCTTGGTTTGTGAAAGAATGTGCACCGCCTGATTAGGGTAGGCATCTTTAAACGATTGGATATTAGGAATTAACAAGGCATTGGTTAAAAAAGGAATACAACTAATGTTAAATACTTTTTGTTTTTGCTCGTTAAGTAATTCGCTAGTGGCACTTTCAAGTATATTTAGGCCTTTTTTTACTTTTTGATAATAAGCTAATCCTTGTGGAGTAAGCTTTAACGAGCGATTCAAACGTTCGAATAATGAGATGTTAAGCTGCTTTTCCAATACTCGTATTTGATAGCTCACGCCAGGGGGGGAAATAAATAACTCATGGGCTGCGTCTTTAAAGCTTAAATGCCGAGCAGCCGATTCAAATACACGTAATACATTTAACGAAGGCAAACGCATGGTCATGTTATTACACCTATCAGCTAAACAGCATAGCCCTTTGAGTCCGTTAACTTTATTTTACTGCGTACAAAAATACCATTTCCTCGGCCAATCTCTTTTCCTTCACTATCGTACACTACGGCCTCGGCAATAAATTGAGATTTGTTTTTATTAACCACCTTGCCAACTGAACGCATTTTACCATCGCTCACAGGGCGCGTTAAGTACGTGGTAAAAAAAGTGGTTAACACATAAAAATCAGGCTCTAATGAATTGGCCGCAAAAAAAGCCGCATCGTCTAACATTTTAAAATATACGCTGCCATGTACACCACCAGCGGCATGATGGTATTTTTCACTAATGTCAATTTCAATGACTGCCTGCCCTTCTGTTACTTCCATTACAGGCTTATAGATATCATTAATAGGGGCCGATGCGTACATGTTTTCTAGGGCTTGGTAGTGTTTTTGCTGCGACATAAATTTTCTCTATCAAATACTGTAAACAAACATAAATACGATCAAGACCTACTTAATAGTATTTAGACCACATACTTTAACATGCTGGTAGCTTAAATATTGGCGTAAAATTTCAATAGATTAAAATGAGTATGCATATCATTTTGAGTATCAATAAAAATCCCCTATGATGCTTCTCATAGCTTAATGCAGGATCAAAAAGTGAAAGAATGTAACTCTTGTGGAAAGTGCTGTATTAAATACAGCGACGGAGGGCTATCGGCTTCAAAAAGTGAAATTGAATTATGGGATGTTTTTAAGCCTGAAATAATGCCCTATGTTAAAAATGGAAAAATATGGGTGAGCCCTGATACAGGCGAGGCGTTAGCATTATGCCCATGGCTTCAAAAGATTCCAGATCGGGCCAAATACAGTTGCGCCATCTATTACGACCGACCCGATGACTGCAAGTACTACCCGACCAGCATTGAAGAAATGGTGACAGATGAATGTGAAATGTTGGATGCGAAGGACTTAAGGAACCCCAAGCAAGCTCAAATTCGTCTGGATAACATCATGATCGATAGTCGTCCTGGTTATAAGTAATACATTTCCGACTTCTTTTAGCCATACATAAACACAAAAATGGCTTACGATTTTACCAATAATGAATATTTGACCCTATACTGCTAAAGCAACTCTTTTTAATAGCAGCAGAGTTCCTTTTGTAAATGATGCCAAACTTCACCCATAACACCCTTTTAATGCTCTTGCTTGTATGTACTAGCCACAATGTGAATAGCATTGAAGTGGTGATGGCGTTTGGGGAGAAAATTCCACCCTTTTGCTTTCCCGAAACCAACTCAGGCATTGAGTTAGAAGTCATCGGTGAGGCACTAGCCCATAAAGGGCATACCCTTAAACCAAAGTATTACCCCTTGGGCAGAGTGCCTTCTACTTTTATCAATAAACAGGTCGATGCCGCCATGACCGACATGGGACAAAACTTATCTCCTCACGGCGGGCACTATGGTGATCCTGCCGTAATATATGAGAATGTGCTCATCACCCTTAGAAGACGTAACCTGGTCATTAATACTCCCCAAGACTTGGCAGGCTTATCCATTATCTCATTTCAAGGCGCGTTAAAACGTTATCCAAAATGGCTGAGCATGCCAAATGAGGCAGGGAACTATCGGGCCCACCCAAATCAAGAACTGCAGGTAAAAAACCTATATATAGGCCGTTATGATGTGGTATTAAGTGACCGCAATATCTTTCGATATTTCATGCTAAAAAGAAAAAAAGATACAGGGAAACCATTAAAGCATATTCAGGAACACAGCTTTACTCAGTTAAACCCTCTGGACTACCGGCCAATATTTAGATCTGAATCTATAAAAAATGATTTTAATGAAGGGCTTAAATATATAAAAGGTAATGGCCGTTTTCAAAAAATTTATGATCGCTACTTAAAAGAATAAAAAATAGCGTCATCATAATAGGTTTTATGTATTTTAATAAAAACAGCTAATGCGAATATTGGAAATATATTGCCTTAATTGCCACACTCGCTGGCAAGCTCAAAATACTAGACTAGAGTTATGACTAAGAATAATAATGCCAAATTTAAACACGAGTAACGTTAGGTAATTATCATCCCTTTTACCCCCTTAATCTCAAACTATTTTCTAAGTTTTAATGATATACAAAAAACAAAAAATAAAGCTTTTGTATTTTATATTAATGCTTGCTTAAATCCCGTGGCAAATTACAACTAAAACATACAATTACAATCATTTTAAGAACAAGGACGTTCTATGCAAAACGTATATGTATTAAGCAGTGGCCAAATACCCGTAGCGAAATACAGTGATTCATCACCGGCAAACCTAGGGGCTTTGGCTATTGAAGAAGCACTAAAAAACGCCGAATTAGAACCCAAAGACATGGGCGCACTTTACGCTGGCAATATGATGTCGGGGCAGCTTTCCCATCAATTATTAATGGCTACCTTGCTCGCAAACCAAAGTGGCATGACCGGTTGTGAAGCCATTACCGCTGAAGCAGCCTGAGGTTCCGGCGCTGCGGCCATGCGTTTAGGCGTACAAGCCATTGCCAGTGGCGCCCATAAAAGTGTGGTGATATGTGGCGTAGAGCAAGTCACCCATGCTCCTCGTGAAGACATTACTCAGTCTTTGGCCACCGCCTCTTGCTGGGAGTTTGAGGGGGGTGAAGGCGAAACATTTTTAACGCTTAATGCACGAGTCATGCAGCAATATATGAATAGGTACACGGTGGGGCCAGAGGTATTTGCCCCATTTGCCATTAATGCGCATCATAATGCATCCCTTAACCCAAGAGCCATGCTTAAAAAAACAATCGATACACACACTTACCTAAACTCTAAACCTATTGCCTCCCCCATTAAATTATTTGACGCCCCTCCGATTTGTGATGGCGCAGCGGCCCTGGTATTGGTAAATGAAGAGATGGCCATGGCGGCAAAAAGAGCCGGTAAACCAGTGATAAAAGTATGCGCCTCAGCTGTTGCCAGTGATCACTTATTGTTATCTGACCGAGCCAATTTATTAAGCCTTGAAGGCGCCAAAAAGTCGACTCTTATGGCGTATCGTCAAGGCCAGTTCACACCGGCCGATATTGATTTATTTGAACCCCATGATGCTTATACCATCATGACCGTACTGAGCTTAGAAGCAGCAGGCTTTGCCGATATTGGCTGCGGCTATCAGCTGGGTAATGAAGACACCATAGGTTTAAATGGCCGTATCCCCATCACCACCTTTGGCGGCCTAAAATCCCGTGGCCATCCAATTGGGGCCACTGGTGTATACCAATTGGCTGAGTGCTTCGAACAGCTTTGTGAATGTGCTGGCGAAAACCAGGTAAAAAATGCACGTGTGGCTATGGCACAAAATATGGGAGGAGCCGGCTCAGTGGTCTTTACCCATATACTAAGCCGTGAGCATTGATTTTTTAGGGCCTAAAAAATTAAACTAATTATATACCTCGCCACTAAATCGACTGTGGCGACACAATGTCATCAGTTTTTTGAATTCACTATTTTTTAAATGAATCAGTGTCTCATGGTCCCCTGCTTCTAAAAATATGTCTTTTTGATCCCCTAATAAATCATCATAAACTGAGTCCATTTGATACGCATGACCCACAGGAGGAATGGCACCAGGGTTACAATCTTTAAATAATTTTTGCAGCTTGTGTTCGGAAAGAAGATGAAACTCTCGGTTCATTTCATCTTCTAATTTATGAAAGCTAATTTTATTGGTGCTGGGTAAAACTGCCATCATATGGCGACCTTCGTGATCTTCTAAAATCACGGCTTTCGCAAGTTTCATAGGCGAAATTTGTGCGGATCTAGCAGAATGAATAGAGCTGGAGCTGTGGCTATGACTTATAAGGTCATAGTGAATATGCTGTGTTTCTAAATACTCACCAACTTGGATAGACATGCTCATGATCACTGCGCCTGTATAACTTAATTACACTTAAATTATAGACCCAGAAGTTCCTATTCGCTTAACGACGCAGAGTAGACCCTTTATATAACGCTTCAGTATAACCTTGCTTTTAAAAGAAACCTTAACCTTTATAACACCACTAATTAAGCCGTATTATTTCCCTTTAAAATCAACCAATACACTCTCCTTAAGGCCGTATCGCTTGGCAATCGCTTTTAATTCACCCGACTTAAATAATTTATATAGACCCTTATCGAACATTACGGCCAGGCGCTTGCCTCTGGCAGTGCCATTAAAGGGCGAGTAAAGATCACTGCTATCCAGTACCTTTATTTTATAGCGATCAAGCTTACCCCCTTTCATCTTGTGAACCGTTAACTGGAAATCTTGAATATCTTCGGCGTAATACATAATGCGCTTAGCATTCAGCATTTTTATGGCTTGGCGGGTATTTAATAAAAACTCCATATCCAGGTTATTCGGTAACCAATCACTAAACTCAACCCCCCTTATTTTCCCTACACGGCCCTTTATGTTGTCAAAGCCCTCAAACGAGTTTTCCTTTAAATATATCAAGCCATAAGATGTAAAGTGTATTCTAGATTTAGGGTAACTTAAAAACTCGGCACGCTTTTTAGTTTTAAAAAGAGCAGCAGTACCATCAACTTGCTTATCCTTTAATAATAAAAGGCAGCGCTTAAAGCTGACAATGAGCGGTACCAATTCAAAACCTTCATCTTTAAAGATTGCTCGCAAAACATCCCAGTAATAACCTGTGCCATCTTTATTGGTGAAATCAGAATATTCAGGGGAACACATTTCAAGTTTTTCGGAAAAGCTAACATTTGCCATCAACAACAGCAGAAAGCCCACTATGTATATTTTAAATTTAAGCATCGAAACGTTAACCCTAAAAACCTATGACTCAATTTAATAAACATTTATTTCATTATCTAAGAGGGTGTTGGTAGTGCAACTGGAAATGAAATATTAAAGCGTAATCCGTTATCACTATTGCAACTAATTTTTCCTTGTAAACGGTTTACCACATAATTGTAGATGATATTCAAACCTAAACCACTGTGTTCACCTCTTTTTGTGGTGTAAAAAGGGTCAAACAAGCGCTCTGATTCCAGCTCTCTAATGCCACAGCCGTTATCAAAATAGGCAATATTTATTACGTCTTGCTCCAGGTTAATAATCAGCTTAATCTCCCCATGATCTAAGCCTTTAAAAGCGTGATTTAATGAATTTTCAATTAAGGCCGAGAGAATTTGAGGGATGGCACTGGTATCCATTATAACTAATTCATTTACATCAATCTCGGTACTAATATTAACGTTATATCGTTCAAAATTTGGCTGAAATACATCCGTAATAAGGCGCACCATATCTTTAACATTAACGGCTGACTTTTCACTTTCACTGCCACTTATCTTTTTAAATCGTGAAATCATATTACTCATTTTATTAGCATTGCTCGCTACCAATTCGGTAGATAGTTTGGCGTCAACTAAAAAATCATTTAAATCATTTTTTGTTATAGAGCCTTTTTTTGATAGTGTGTCTATGTTTTCAATCATATTCAGTAAATACGAATTACTGGTCACCACCACACCCAAGGGTGTATTAATCTCATGGGCAACACCATTAACAAGCAATGCCAATGCATTCATTTTTTTAGACTCAGCTAGATTTTTAATCGACTCCTCAAGTTCTAATGTGCGCAACTTTACCCGACTTTCAAGCTCCATGTTTATTTGGTCAAGCTCAACATTCACTTTCTCCAAGCTCACAGATGAATCACTTAGCTTATGTAGTAGGCTATTAAAGCTATTTTGCAAAGAGGTTAACTCGTTATCTTTGTTGGCTTTTATCTCAATTCTATTATCAACAATATTGTCAAAATTAATATCGTTTATCTGTTTAGAAAATGACAATAATGGCTCAGACAATTCCTTTTTTATAAAATATGAAAAAACCAGCCATAAAAAACTGGTTTTTAATACAGATGAAATCAGAATGAGCATAATACCGTATTTGACGCGGTCAAATATATTTTGAAAATTTGAATGAATCACTAATAAGCCAAGCGATACTTTTTTGTTGGTGCCTTTAATATTTTGAATTATCTTGTAATTATAACGAGCAGACTTTGATGTCCAACTTAACGCTTTTGACTGCTCAGTTCCCTCTTTATCATTCTCTGCATGAATGCCCAATGACAATACCATGCTGCTATCACTGCCATAAATTTCTATCCCATTCACCAGGTCTAACTTAAGCATGCCCTTTACAATGGAATGAATCGACTCCATATTGAAATTCCATAATCCGTCAAGAATGGCAGGCTCAAACGTATCATAAATATTCGCAATCTCTTTATTAATGACAGATTCGGTATGATTGTATTCATCCACAATTTGGTAACAGGTAATTAAAATCGCGGCAAGCACATAAATGCCAAATACCTTGCCAAATAATTGCCTCGATAACGTGCTTTTAAGCTCAGCCTTACCCGCTGGTGCCATGACATTCAATACCACTTGGAATGAATTTAAGGGGTGTAATATGCCCACAACAAAAGCCAAACATAAGCGTCCTTTTGTTAAATAATTTTATTATGGGGTTCGTTAGTAACTCTAGCTTGTTTAAATAAGCATGCCATTTCACATAACTTTTTGATCTATTAATTACCACTGAAGAAGCGAAATTAGTGCCTTAGAGACTAATACGATCGCATTGAAGCGGCACATTATTCCAGGCCACTGCTAATCTGTTAATACTCGGCTCTCACCATGTGGGTAGTACCATATGAAAACCTTATATTTATCTCTACTAATACCCTTACTGGCTCTGTATGGCTTATTTTCGGCCCACGCGTACAGTGATGATCAGACCCTAATGGTTAAATATTCGACTGGACAAATACGTGGTAGATACGATAAGTAGATAAGACAATCAGATAAGACTGCATGGTCAACTACAAGGAACATCTCGACAGAGGGAGCCCTGTATCAACGACTACTATCACAGTGCTTCCTACTGGGGACTATAGGAGGTAAACACGAGTCTGATTATCACAGCACAGATTCAGTATACATGTATGTAT
>PJEL010003477.1_pt1 | contig 13436 bp, 11 predicted proteins | sample 1853271 | NCBI WGS metagenome assembly PJEL01 (sample SAMN08108733, study PRJNA415343) | Invertebrate metagenome, whole genome shotgun sequencing project. | host: Globobulimina | place: Sweden: Gullmar Fjord | collected 2015-08 | reverse complement strand
GATATTGAAAGTGCAAGTAAAGAGCAACAACAAGGGATTGAGCAAATAAATGATGCAATTACATCACTAGATCAACAAACACAAGAAAATGCATCAATAGCTAATAAAACGCATGATGTTGCTGTTCAAACTGATACTATTGCTAAATTAGTGGTATCAAATGCAAATGAGAAAGAGTTTGATGGAAAAAATAATATAAAAGCAAAAGAATTTGACTCAAACAAAACTAGAACTAAAGTAGAAAAAATAAATAAGATTAACACAAAAATAAAATCTAAAGCAGTAAATCAAAATAAATATGAAAATGAAGAAGAAGGGGAATGGGAGAGTTTTTAAACTCTTCTTTTTATCTATAAATTAAAGTATGAAGGAATATATTGAAATATTTAATAGTTAAATATATTATGGTTAATAATTATGTCAATAAATGAAAATTGTCCAAATAGAATAAAACCAAAATTATTAAGAGAGGTAAAAACAGAGGCTTTACTTGTTTTTATTAGAACAACACTTGAGCAGTCATTTAAAAGAATTGATGAAGCAGGTTATCAGTTTCAAATAGGTTCCTTCGAAGATAATGAGTATGTATATTCAATATTAAGAAATTTATTAAAAGAGCTTCAAAAATGTGTAATAAGTTCAACATACCTTAGAAGTTTAATAGCAAATTCAGATAAAAATCAAGTATTAAAAATACTTTCAAAAAAAGAAGAACCTTTAATGGTATATTACGATTCGCTTATTAAATCTATTGAAGTTAATCTCATAAATGGAAGTTCTTGGATTCCTGAATTGGTTGTTATTTCATTGTTAAGTGAATGGCTTATAGAAGAAGAAAAATCTGTATACTTATATCCTTTTTTAAAAGAAATTGATTATTTAGATTTAATAAATAGATATGATAAAACGAAAATAGCTTTAGATTCAAATACAAAAGAAATAATAATGAATATGTATAGGTTATCCTCAAGTTTAATATATAAATTGAAACATACTAACTATAAATCAAATAGTTATAAGAAAAAGAAAAAAAGAAAATAAAATTATTGTATTTCTTTTATTTAAAGAGAGTTGAAAACTTTTCCATATTGTTCTATTCTAAAATCAAAAGTCGTATAATTTGGATTTTCTTCTTTTTTCTTTTTGTATAAAATATTTGCACCTATTGATCTATTTGCTGCATTTGAGGGTGAGGTTAGACTTATTGTTTTTATAATTCTATTCTCATATTCAAATTCATGTACTTTTGGTATTTCATTTGAAATTACTTTATATTTGATATTTTGTTTTTTTAAAACTTGTCTTAAAAAATATTCAGGTCCATTTTTTGAATTACCACCTGTGAAAATAAGAGTATCTATATTTTTGTATTTATTAATAAAAAAAAGAATATCTCTTAATATAATATCTTTCATTCCTAAATCACTAGCATCTATCTTTTCTCTTTTACATGAATCTACAATATCACAAATACCAATTTGTTTTGAAATTAAAAACTCTTTCCTCATTTTTATGGCTTCTTGTGAATTATTATATAAAAGTTTTAAATCAAAGATTTTATCAAGGCTTTTCCATAACATTCCATCTTGTGAACCATAACAAAATAGTACATCATTTATTTTATATTCCTTAGTACAAAACCTTGGAGGAGGTAATGTTCCAACAATAACTTTTTTTGTATCTTGATGTAAAAATGGTTCGTATGGATGAAAATGATGAAACAATGTATATCCTTTGTTTTTTCAATGATAAAATAAGTGAACTAAAAACAACTTTATATAAGTCTTATTATATTTTTAACATATTAGTTATAACTTTTTTGATATAATCTTAGTAAATTAAGAATAAGGTACAACTTGAAAGTAGGCGTGTTTGATTCAGGTTTAGGTGGATTAACTGTTGTTAGTGCAATAACTGAAGTATTTAATGGTGCAGATATATTTTATGTTGCTGATACTGCACATGCTCCTTATGGAGAAAAAGTACCTGAACAGATTTTAAATAGATGTTTAGATATTACTAATTTTTTAATAAATAAACATAAAATTGAGGCTTTAGTTATTGCTTGTAATACGGCAACTTCAGCTGCAATTACATATTTAAGAAAAAAATTCCCTACACTTATTGTAATTGGTACAGAACCTGGGATTAAACCAGCAATTGAATTTACTAAAACTGGAAATGTTGGTGTTTTAGCAACTCCTGCAACTCTAAAAGGTGATAAATATCAATTACTTGTGAACCAATTATCTTTAAGTAAATCTGTTAAGTTATTTGAACAAGCTTGCCCTGGTTTGGTTGAACAAATAGAAAAAGGTGAGATATCCTCTCCTAAAACAACTTTAATGCTTGAAAGTTGGTTAAAACCTATGAGTTTAAATTCTGTTGATACAATTGTTCTAGGATGTACACATTATCCTTTAGTAAACGAAACTATAAAAAAGATTATGGGTAAAAATATAAATTTGATTGATACAGGTTGTGCTATTGCTAAAAGATTAAAAATACTCAGTAGTGAAAAAGGCCATATCAATGAAGGTTTATTGAATATCTGTATTTATTTTACAGGTGAGATAAATACTAAAATGGTTAATAAAATATTTAAAACAAGTGAACAAGGCGATAAAATCATGATTAGGAAATATGAAATATGAGTGAAATAACACAAGATAGAAAAGTATTAGCTTTAAAATATAGACCACATACATTTAAAGATTTAGTAGGTCAAAGTACGGTTTCTCAAACTTTATCATTAGCTTTAGATTCAAATAGACTTTCTCATGCATATTTATTTTCAGGTTTAAGAGGAAGTGGAAAAACTTCAACTGCAAGAATTATGGCAAAAGCTTTATTATGTCAAGAAGGTCCAACTTCTAATCCATGTGAAATTTGTAATAATTGTATTAGTGCAAATACAAATAGACATTTAGATATTATTGAAATGGATGCTGCTTCAAATAGAGGTATTGATGATATTAAAGACTTAATTGAACACACTAAATATAAACCAAGTTCTGCAAGATTTAAAGTATTTATTATTGATGAAGTTCATATGTTAACTACTCAAGCTTTCAATGCACTTTTAAAAACACTTGAAGAACCTCCTGGTTTTGTAAAGTTCATTCTTGCAACTACAGATCCTTTAAAATTACCAGCAACAATATTAAGTAGAACTCAACATTTTAGATTTAATAAAATTGCAACTTCTGATGTTATACATCATTTATCTCATATTTTAAATGAAGAAAATCTTGAGTTTCAAACAGATGCTTTAGAAATTCTTGCAAGAAGTGGACAAGGAAGTTTAAGAGATACTCTGACTTTACTTGATCAAGCTATTATTTTTTCAAAAGGTGAGATTACAACAAGTACAGTTGTAGATATGTTAGGTTTAATTGATCCAAAAGTTATGGATAATATTTTTACAACGGTGTTAAATAAAGGTGATATCACTTCAATAGTAAAAGAATTAGAAGTTTATGAAATATCTCAAGTTTGTGATGAAATGTCAATTTATTTAAAACATAAAATGATGCAAAAAGATGCAAGATTTGATATTTTATTATTTGATAGATTTTTTAGAATAATTGGAGATGCTAAACAATTATTAGCAATAAATTCTGATGGTGGATTTGTATTAATTTTAACATTATTAAAAATGATTGAAGCTACTAGCTTAAAAAGTATTGATGAAATTATTAATCAAGTTAAATCTTTAGAGGTAAAAGAAGAAGTTATTGTTAAAACAATTCCTGAACCTAAAGTAGTTCAAGAAGTTAAAAAAGTTCAAGAAAAAGTAATCTTAGAAGAACCACCAATTAGTAATTATGAAAATCAAACACCAGGTAGAATTGTACAAGAAAATGAAGAACAAGAAACACATATTCAAACAGTTACTTCTTTAGATATTGTTGATGTAATTCCTACAGTAAATTACCCAACACCATTTGATGATTTGCCATTAAATAAAGATATTCCTATTTCTACACCTAAAGAAGAAATCAAGGAACAAGTAAAAGAAGAGAAAAAAGAGTTTATTGAAGCAATTGTTAAGCCTGAAATTAAAGAACAAGTTAGTGTAAATACTTATGAAGAAATAGAAGTTGTACCTTTTGAAGAAGAAATTGTTGAAGAAGTTAATGATTTATATGCAAATTTAACTGAAAAAGTTTATGATAGAGATTATTCTTTAGGAGAGTGTTTTGAAAAGAATTTTATTTTTAATGGTTATGAAAATAACAAATTAAAAATTATTTCATATGCACAAGATGATGATAGGAAATTTTTATATAAGCACTTTGGATTAATCAAAACTTTTGCACAAGATGTTTATGGGAATGAAATTGAACTTGATTTTTCAAAAGCTCCTGAAGAACAGAGTAAAAAAAAAACTCTTATTAGAGCAGTAGAAAAACAAGAAGATAATCAAAATAATTCTAAAAATACAGGTTCAATGATTGAATCTATAGAGATGAGTTCAGGTTGTGTTGCAGATATGCATAAATCATCAAACCCAACGCCTGCTCAAAAAGAATTAGAACTAGATGATGTTATGAATTCACGTATGTTAAATAAAGCAAAAGAACTTTTTGATATTAAAAAGATTACAGTAAAAGCAAGAAGTTAGTATTAACTTTTTATTAATAAAAAATAGTTAGACTACTATAAAAATATAGATTTAATAAGGGAAATTATAATGAAAAAATTATCAAAACTATTTACAGTAGGTATATTTCTATCAACTGCATTATTTGCAAATACAAGTGATGAAAATATTATTAAGTTTGAAAAAAATAGAATTGCACAAAATCCAAATGTAAAAGTTGAAGAAGTTTCTATTAATACTAAAAAAGAACTTCCTCTTTCTGGTTGGTATGGATATATCTTAGATGTAAAAGCTAAAGTTCAAAATAAAGAAATTAATGCAAAAGATATAATTTTCTCAAATGGAAAATATATTGCAATGGATTTAATTGACGCAGAAAGTTCAAAATCATTAAAAGAACTCGTAACTCCTAACTTAACTGCAAATTATTATGATAAATCAAAGTTAATAGCAGGAAATCACAATGCAAAAGATAAAGTAGTTGTATTTTCAGATCCTTTATGTCCATTTTGTATGGAATATATTCCTGACGTTATAGAACATGTGAATAAAAATAAAGATACAATTGCACTATATTATTACCATTTCCCTCTTTTAAGATTACATCCTGCAGCTGGAACATTATCTAAAATTGCAGAAGTTGCAAAAGAAAAAGGTATGAAAGAAGTAGAATTAAAAATCTATACAACGAATTGGAAAACATATTTTGAGTCAGATTCTAAAGATGATAAAGTAATTTTAGAATCATTTAATAAAGTTTTTAAAACAAACATTACTCTTGAAGAAATTTCAAAAAAAGAAATTCAAGATATAATTTCAAAAGATGTTAAAATGGGTGAAGATGTGATGGTTCAAGGAACACCAACAATTTTTGTAAATGGTATAAAAGATATAAATAAAACAAAATTTGAAATGCTTGGCGATAAATAAGTTAATAAAAAGGTAAATAAGAAATGAAAAAATTAGTAATTGCAACAAGAAGAAGTAAGTTAGCCTTATGGCAATCTGAGTTTGTTAAAGCAGAACTTCAAAAACATTATCCTGATATGGAAATTACATTACAAGAATTTGTAACTAAAGGTGATAAGATTTTAGATGTTCCATTAGCAAAAATTGGTGGAAAAGGTTTATTTACTAAAGAACTTGAAATTGCTATGCTTGAAGGTGAAGCACATTTAGCTGTTCACAGTTTAAAAGATGTCCCAACTCAATTTGAAGATGGGTTACAACTATCAGCAGTTACTAAAAGGTACGACCCAAGAGATGCATTATTAAGTAATAAGTATGACTCAATTTCATCTTTACCTAAAGGTGCAGTTATTGGAACTACAAGTTTAAGAAGAAGAATGGCTTTAAAATTATTAAGACCTGATATCGTTCTTAAAGATTTAAGAGGAAATATTAATACTAGAATTGCAAAATTAAATGCTGGTGAATATGATGCAATTATTTTAGCAGCAACTGGTGTTCAAAAACTAGGAATTGAAAATGAAGTTAAATATTTCACTCCAATTTCAACAGATGAAATGATTCCATCTATGGGACAAGCAACACTTGGAATTGAAACTACTACAGATGAAGAAATCATAAAGTTAGTTTCTGTTTTAAATGATGAAGACGCTCATATTGAATCAACTGTTGAAAGAGGGTTTGTTCATACTTTAGAAGGTGGTTGTCAAGTTCCTATTGGAGTTAAAGCTACTATTATTGATGAAAATTCTATTAGAGTTCAAGCAATTGTTGGAATGCCAGATGGTAGTGAATCAATTTCAGAAGATGTTACTGCTAAAAAAGAAGATTTTGAATTAGTTGGTAAAACTTTAGCATTATCATTTATAGATAAAGGTGCAAAAGATCTTCTTGAAAGAGCTGAAAAAGTAGCCTTTAAATAAATCTAATCTTTAAGACAAAGTAAAAAATATTTTTTACTTTGTTTTTATCTCTTTTAAATTTATTCTCTCAAAACTCCATCTTCTTTTATGAATTCTTAAATTAGCAATATTTTCCAAGATATTTAAATATATATTTAGTATGATAGATAGATAAATTTCAAGGAGAAAAAATGAGAATTAATGTAGAAGACACTTTATTTTGTTTAGTAGATGTACAAGAGCGATTATACCCTCATATGACAAATAAAGAAGAAATAGAAAATAATTTAATTACTTTAGTAAAAGGTTTAAAAGTACTTGATGTTCCTTTTATTGTAAATGAACAATATAAAAAAGGAATAGGAGAAACAATTCCTTCTTTAAGAGAATTAGTTGATGTAGATCCTCATTTTGAAAAAACTACATTTTCTTGTTGTAAAAATGAAACAACACTAGAAGCTATAAAATCAGCAAATAAAAAGATTATTATTGTCGCAGGTATTGAGACACATGTTTGTGTATTACAAACGTGTATTGATCTATTAGAAGCTGGGTTACAACCTGTTTTAGTAACAGATTGTGTAACATCTAGAAAACAAAAAGATACAGATATGGCAATTTCAAGACTAGTACAAGCAGGGATAATTCCTACTACTTACGAATCATTATTATTTGAACTTACAGTAAATGCTAAAAATCCAGTATTCAAACAAATATCAAATTTGGTTAAATAAAAAATAGCTTTTTTCAATTTATTATTGTTATGATATAATTATTCTATACTTTTTATTAGGATACTTATGCATAACAATTTTTTAAAAAAACTATTTATCTTTGTATTTTCGCTTAATGTTTTATTTGCTGCTAACCAAGATTATTTTGGTGTTCAGGAATATATTAACTTCTCAAATCAACAAACAATTAGTGATGATTTTATTAAAATTATTCAAAAAGATTCCCAAAAAATAAAAAAACAAAATAAGAAAATAAGAATTGTATTAGTCTATCCAGGTAAACAATTAACAGATTATTGGATTAAAAGTAAAGTTTCTTTTGAAAAAAGATTAAATGAGCTTGGTATCAAATATGAATTAGTTATGCATTCGACAAAACCACATGTTGAGATAAAAAAACAATCAAAATTATTAGCACAAGCACTTAGAGGAAATACAGATTATTTAATATTTGTTCTTGATGCAAATAAACATGCAAAATTTATAGAAAGAATTATAAGTAAAAAAACTCCAAAATTAATACTTCAAAATATTACAACACCATTAAGAAAATGGGAAGATAGACAACCTTTTTTATATGTAGGATTTGATCATATGATAGGAAGCCAAATGTTAGCTGATTATTATATTAAGAAAACAAACGGAAAAGGTAAATATGCTGTTTTATATACTTCAAATGGTTATATTGGATATATGAGAGGAACAAAATTTATAGATTATGTATCAAAGAATTCTGACTTAGAAGTTATTCATGAATATTATACTAATACAAGTAAAGAGAATGCAAAAATGGCAACTTTAGACTTATTAGCATTAAATGATGATATAAAATTTATTTATGCATGTTCTACTGATATTGCATTAGGTGTAATGGAAGCATTAAAAGAAAAAAATCTTACAGGTAAAATATTAGTAAATGGTTGGGGTGGAGGAAGTACTGAACTTCAGGCAATTGAGAAAAAACTATTAGATGTTACGGTAATGAGAATAAATGATGATAATGGTGTGGCAATGGCTGAAGCTATTAAGCTAGACTTAGGAAATTTAGAAGATAAAATTCCAACTATATTTTCAGGTGAAATGGTAATTGTTGATAAAAATATTAAAAAAGAAGAATTAGATAATTTAAGAAAAAGAGCCTTTAGGTACACTTTTGATGTTAAAGAATAAAAAATATTCTCTATCAATAATTAATAGTACATTATTACTAATATTTTTAATTGTAATCTCAATTGTTATTTCTATATGGTTTTATGCATATACTCAAAAGAGTATTGAAAGCAACATAAAAGATTATTTTAAACAAACTTATAATCTTACTCAAATAATTTTAGAAAATGAAGAAAAAAACTTAAATAATATTGCATTTGAAATAAGTAGTCTTATTTCAAATGATAGTGAATCTTTAAAAATAATTGACGAGAAAATGAATAATATCTCATCACTTGATGAATTAGATTTAATCTTTTTGAAAGATCATGAATATTTTGAAGATTATAGTAATTCTCTTTTTGATACACAATCTATATTAGATGAATTAAAAAAAAGTGATATGAAAGAAAACAATAATTTTATGAATGTTCAAGTTAAAGGTGAAAATTATCCTTTAATTTTAAAAAACAAAAAAATTATTGATAAAAAGACGGGAAGAGTTTTATATACATTATATATTGGTAAAATATTGAATGATAACTTTGCTTTTGTAAATAGTATAAAAGAAAAAGCACAATTAAAAGATGTTTATTTATACTTTGAAAATCAATTGATTTCTAGTTCATCAACTTCTGTAGATTTAAATATGAGTATTTTTAAAAGAAAAAGTATTATTAAAAAAGGTGACTATATTTATGCAAATAAGAAGTTTACAATTTTTGATGATAAAGTTTTAGATTTAGTATTCGTATCTGAAAATTCTTCTTTTAAAATAATCAAAGAATCTTTTATTGAAAGTATTTCTTTTTTAGTTTTATTTATTGTTATTGTTTTTACATTTTTATATCTCTTATCAAATAGATATATTATTAAACCTTTTTCTGAACTAATTGATTATGCTAATAAAATGAAAAATGGTAAAGATATTACATACAAAAGTTCTGAAGTAATAGAGTTTGATAATTTTGCTTTAAATTTAAAAGATATTATTGAAGAATTAAAAGATGTAAAAGAACAATATTCAAGTGCTATTGATGGTGTACAAGATGGTTTATGGGATATTAATATAAAAAATAATGAGGTTTATTGTTCTAACAGATATTTATCAATGATAGGTTATGATGATTGCGATGATGCACAATCAATTTCATTTTGGCGTGAACATATTCACAAAGATGATTATAAAAAGACTCTAAAAAAGTTAAATAAACATTTAGCAAAAAAAACAGATTTATATGAAGATGAATATAGGTTTAGATGTAAAGATGGTTCATATAAATGGATTAAAGTTAGAGGAAAAGCTTTTTTTGAGAACAATATTGCATATAGGATTACAGGATTTCATACTGATATTAATGATGTAAAGTTATTACAACAAGATAATAATAAAAAAGCACAAATGTTATATCAACAATCAAAATTAGCTTCAATGGGTGAAATGATTAGTAATATTGCTCATCAATGGCGTCAACCATTAAGTTTAATAAGTACAATTTCATCAAGCCTAATAGTACAAATTGAATTAGGTATATTTGATAATAAAGATGGAAAAAGAGATTTAGAAAAAGTTATGAGAAGTGTAGAATATTTATCTACTATTATTGAAAAATTTAGGAACTTCTTTAATCCTAATAATGAAAAAGAAGCTTTTAGTATTGATGCAATTGTTAGAGAAAATTTAGAAATTTTTGAAACATCATATAAATCATATAATATTGAATTTATTTTAGATTTAAATCAAAGTGATATTATTGGATATAAATTTGAGTTAATTCAAGTAATTATTAATATTTTAAATAATGCAAAAGATGCTTTACTTGAAAAAGTAAATAGTGAAAATAGAAGATTGATTTTTATGAAATGTTATAAAACAAATGATAACATCATTATCAAAATATATGATAATGCTGGCGGTATTAACGCTAATTTAAAAAAGAAAATATATGAACCTTATTTTACTACAAAACATCAAAGTCAAGGTACTGGTTTAGGTTTATATATGTCAAATGAAATTATTAAAAATCATTTCAAAGGTGAGCTATTAAATACTACTATTTCTTATAATTATGAAGAAAAAAAATATAAAGGTGAAGAATTTACAATAACTTTGCCTTTATCTACTTAATACAATTTTTACCACATTTTTTTGCTTCATACATTTTTATATCAGCTTTTTTATATACATCATCATATGATAAATCTTTTTTATCAAATAATTCAATTCCTGCACTTAATGTAATTTTGAGTTCATTTTCTTCATCAATTAGAAGTTTTTTATTAATTCTTTTCATATGGTTTATACTTTGCTCTAAAGTGCAAGATGTACTAATAATAGCAAACTCTTCTCCACCAACTCTAAAGATATAATCAACACCTTCTCTGCTATGACTTTTTAATATTTTAGCTAAATATATTAATACTGTATCACCTTTATCATGTCCATATTTATCATTAATAAGTTTGAAATTATCAATATCAATATATGTTAAAGTTGCTGATATATCTTTTCTTTTAACTTGTGCTAATACATCTTTTGCTGTTTGATTAAAATGTCTTCTATTATAAAGGCTTGTTAAAGAATCAGTTACAATCATAAGTTCTAATTCATCTCTAATTTTTTTATTTTCTTTTTCAAGTATATTTCTTTGATATTCAACTTCAATTCTTCTTGCAAAAATATTGGCAATGTCTTCTATTTCATTTGGTATTTTTCTTTCTTTTTCTGAAAATATTGCAATATGTCCAATACAAAGTTTTTCTTCATTATGTAAAGGAATTCCATAAAAACTTTTATAATTAGTTTTTCTATCTTTTTCAAAAATAATATTAACATCTTTTGTAATTTGAATAATTTTATTTGCATATACAAGTTTACATGGAGTTCCTTCAACTTCAAAAGTTTCAGGTAGTGTATCTTTTGTAGCATAAAGTATTTTTACTTTTGTTGTTGGATTAGAATCTATTGCTTCAGTTATAAAAACTAAATCAGCTTCGAATAGTTTTTTTAATTCTTTACAAGTGATTTTTAAAAAGTTTTCTCCTAGGTGTGGAGCTGTAACTTCAAGTAATGATTTTAAAGCTACATAAGGATTAATATTAAAATTTGATATAGCCATATAAAATCCTTTTTTTTAAGTATAAAGATATTCTATGATAAATTTATGAATAAAGTGTTTAGACAAAGAAAAAGGCTTAGATAAAATCTAAACCTTTTTTATAAGTAGTAGTAAATTTTTGATTTAGACTTAGTCCATAGTCCCAGAAGGTACATGTACATTACCATCCATGATAATTCTTGCAGATCTAGACATAGAAGCTTTTTCAACGATAAGTTTTCCATCGCTATTTGAAAGAACAGCTCCAACTTTTATAGCCCCTGATGGGTGACCAAAAGTAACTGTATCTTTATCTCCACCACCAGAAGCAATATTAACTAAAGTTCCAGGAATACAAGCAGCAACACCAATAGCAACAGAAGCTGTTCCCATCATAGCATGGTGTAATTGTTGCATAGATAAAGCGCGTACATGTAAATCCATCTCAGAAGCTTTTACTTCTTTACCTGATGAAGTTGTAAAGTCTTGAGCTGGCGAAACAAATGCAATTTTTGGAGTATGTTGTTGTGTTAATGCGTCACTTGCATCTTTCATAACACCCATTTTTAAAGCCCCTGCAATTCTGATTTTTTCAAATCTAGCAAGTGCATCAGTATCAGAGTTAATATCACCTTGAAGTTCAGTACCTTTGTATCCAATTTCTTCTGCGTTTACAAATACAGTTGGAATACCAGCTGTAATCATTGTAGCTTTAAATGTACCTACACCTTCAACTTCTAAATCATCTATTAAGTTTCCAGTAGGAAATAATTCTTCAGAAGGATCAACAGGTTCAACAAACTCTAATTGAATTTCTTCAGCTGGAAATGCAACACCATCAATCTCATAGTCACCCATCTCTTTAACGATACCATTTTCCATAGTTACATAACAAAGAATTGTTTTTTTGATATTTGCTTGCCAAATTCTTACACAACAAACACCATTTGCAGGAACATTATCTACCATTCCTTCAGCAATTGCAAAAGGTCCAACAGCAGAAGATAAGTTTCCACAGTTTCCACTCATATCTACAAAATCTTTATCGATAGCAACTTGACAGAAATAGTAATCTACATCATGATTTTCAACATCTGATTTACCAACTAAGATAGCTTTAGATGTAGAAGATGAAGCTCCACCCATTCCATCCATTTGTTTTTTATAAACATCTGGAGAACCAACAATTCTTTGTAAAAGTTTATCTCTTTTTTTTGAATCTTCTTGTGCTTCTTTTGGAAGATCTGCAATATTAAAGAAAGTTCCTTTAGAAGTTCCACCTCTCATATATGTTGCTTTAACTTTAAATTGTGCTTGATATGCCATTTTATTTTCCTTGATTTTTATTTTGAAGTATTAAAAGTATTTAGAAAAAATTATATAATTTCTTCTAAATACTTTTAGGGCTAGGCCCTAAAAGTGTTTTGTTATTCTTTCTAATTATTTTGAAGAAGCAATAACATCTTTAGCAAATTTTTGTAAAATACCACCATTTTTGTAAACATCAACTTCTGCTGAAGTATCTAATCTACATAAAACAGTAAATTTAACAACTTCACCATTTGCTCTAGTCATAACAACTGATAAATCTGTTCTTGGTGTAATTTCACCTTCGATATCAAATGTTTCAGTTCCATCAATAGAGTAAGTGTGTCTAGTATCACCAGCTTGGAATTGTAATGGTAAAACACCCATTCCAACTAAGTTAGTTCTATGAATTCTTTCAATTGATTCTGCAATTAAAACTTCAACACCTGCAAGTCTAACACCTTTTGCAGCCCAGTCTCTTGAAGACCCTTGACCATAATTAGTACCAGCTACGATTATTAGTGGTTGTTTTCTTGAAGTATAAGTTTCAATAGCTTCCCACATTCTACTCTCAGTACCTTCTGGCATGATTTTAGTTAATGAACCTTGTTTAGTTTCACCATTTTCATCTTTAACCATTTCATTAAATAGTTTTGGATTTGCTAATGTA
>PJEL010003476.1_pt1 | contig 13437 bp, 11 predicted proteins | sample 1853271 | NCBI WGS metagenome assembly PJEL01 (sample SAMN08108733, study PRJNA415343) | Invertebrate metagenome, whole genome shotgun sequencing project. | host: Globobulimina | place: Sweden: Gullmar Fjord | collected 2015-08 | reverse complement strand
CATTGATGCCAGGGTGAGAGAGCAGCCTGATGGGAGCCTGCTTGCAACGTTTGGTGGTGCTGCCCATGTGTTGGTTGGAATGGAGGAGCCCCTTGGCCTCCGTATGGTGGTTGATGGGAGGACTGTTCTTCTTCCCAGTATTCTCGATCCCAGTGAATTGCGGAGCGAAATAACCGGCAAGGTAGTGAGATATCTGGATGAGGATGGTGGGGATGTGCAAGCTGGTGAACCGTACGTGGAAGTTGAGGCCATGAAGATGATCATGACGCTCAAGTCCTCGTCTGCCGGGAAGATTCGTCACGCGATGTCCCCCGGCTCTGTCATCAATACCGGAGATCTGCTGGCAACCTTGCAGCTACATGACCCTTCTCAGGTAAAGACCTCTCTTCCGTATACTGGGGAGCTTCAAGTGGATACGGTCCCGCTGAGCGTAGCGGACGAAGGAGGGGTTACCGCTGTGCTATCCAATACACTTGTTGGGTATGATAATGACTGGGAAACTGCAGTGTCTCAGCTGTTTGATATTTACGAGGGGGTATCCAAGGACCTCGCAGGTGCTATTTTGCCTCTCTTACAGCAGTACATGGCGGTTGAAAGTATATTTGCGTCTGCTAAGGGCGGCTCTGATTCAGTGATTGCCGATCTTACAAAATCTCTGAAGAAAGGGGAATCAAAGTCCTCCGTGATAGCTATTGCGTTAGCCCACCAACAACTGCCTATGAGAACTCGACTAGTTTGTTCTCTACTCAATAAGCTGGAGAGTATTGCTGACAACCATGGAGATTGGACACCTAGCGATGAAATGCAGACTGTTCTCTCTGAAATTGTGAGGCTCAAGGAACAACCTGGGCTCGAGCCTGCCTACGGAGAGGCTTGCAGCACTGCCCAGGTCCTTATTTCCCCTCTCTACATGAGTCCATTTGGTCAGCGAGTGGATATCACCAGAAAAGAGCTCATGTCTGCGACTGCACTGGCTGTGGCAACCAGTGAAAGTGTAAGGTCGCGTGTAGATATTTTGACAGCTCTCTTTGATGACAAAGACATGAGCGTACGACAGAAGGCACTTGAGGTGTACATCCGAAGAGCTTACCGCGGGCATGAAGTTGTGGATATCAGTGTGCAGTCAGGAAATTCTGGCCCTACGGATATGTTTATCAACTGGTCGTTTCGTTTCCCCGCAACATCTCCGAACCAAGAAGCCCCTGTGAGGCATGGGCACATGTCAGTACTGTCCAATATTGCAGCATTATCCCCGGATACGGTTGATCTTTTGGTAAATCGACTCAGAGCGATGTCTGGAGGCCAATCCCCTACGTTGGATGAGCCTGTCAACGTTCTCCACATCGCATTCCTTAACTCTCCACATCTTGATGATTCTGTTCACTTGCAGAACGCAATCAAATCGGTTGAGAATTTGCTAAGGAGCAAGGCGCGTGAACTTAAGTCCGTTCGGGTCCGCAATGTTAATATCTGCTTCCGTAGGACCCCACGTCAGCCTTTCTACCTCACATTTTTAGAATGTGACAGTTTCGCAGAGGATCCACTTCGCAGAAATATGCGCCCTGGGTTTCCTTACATATTTGAGCTAAAGCGTATCCGAGAAAACTATGAACTTCAGAGAATGAAACCCATCGGTAGGGATAGTCACGTATACCTTGGAATGGAGAAAGGAATGAGAGGCAGCCCTCAGACGTTATTCTTGAGAGATATATCTCACAAAGATAACTTTTTCGCTGGCAGTGCTTTTGAGAACTACATGAGCTCGGCAATGGGTGAGCTGGAGCGGGCTATGTTGAACCCTGCTGTCAAGCCAACCGCATCTAGCCGACTTTTTCTTCACATCATCCCAGAGATTGAGGGGGACATATCTCAGGTTTCTGAGTGGCAGAGAAGGCTCCAGTCGGTCATATCTCAGTTTGCAAAGTGGTTGCTGCGATTACGCGTCGATGAAATTGAAATAAAGTTCAGAGTCAAAATAGAAAAAGATGGTAAAAAATGCTTACAGCCCGTGCGTGTCATTGCCAGCTCTGCGATGGGGCAATGGCTAAAAGGTGATGCTTTTCTCGAGACATTAAATCCTGTTACAGGGGAGACTCAAGCTTGGGAGAAGATATCACCGGATGGTGAGGGAACATCTCCCTCAAAACGGGTCATGCAGATGAGTCCGTACCCAAACAGCAACGTTGTGCAGATGAGGAGGGCATCAGCTCGTCGTGTTGGTTCAACTTATGCTTACGATTTTCTGGGACTATTTAAGGTGGGGCTGGTGGAGGCGTGGATGGAGTACTTTGAGAAGAAGAAGCTGGTGAGCAAAGATCCCGTTCGAAGTGTTACTCCACCTGATATTTTCAGAAGTGAAGAGCTGGTGATGCAGGAGGACGGGTCGCTCAAAGTGGAGAAGGGTAGGCTGGTCGGCTCTAATAATATTGGAATGCTGGCGTGGATTGTGCACATGCGCACCCCTGAGTATCCTGGTGGCCGTCAGATAGCGCTCGTGTGTAATGACATCACAGTCCAAAGTGGCTCATTTGGTATCAAGGAAGATGAGTTCTTTAAGGCGGCTAGTGAGTTTGCACGCGAGAGAGGTCTTCCGCGTGTTTATATCAGTTCCAACAGTGGCGCCCGTATCGGTCTGGTGGAGGATTTGAAACCAAAGTTCAAGGTCTTATGGAATAATCCGACCAATCCCAATCTTGGTTTCAAGTATCTCTACCTTGAAGAAGCTGACTATAAAGCACTGCCGGAGGGTACTGTGAATGCAACTCCTCAACCAGGGCCCAATGAAGGGACAGTTTATGCAATTGATGACATTATAGGAGGAAAGAAGGTACACGGAATTGGAGTTGAGAACCTCAGGGGCAGTGGTATGATCGCCGGCGAGACGAGTCGTGCGTATAAAGATATCTTCACTTTGAGCTATGTGACTGGCCGGAGTGTTGGTATTGGTGCCTACCTGGTCCGACTCGGGCAGCGTACAATACAGATGCAGAATGCCCCTTTGATTTTGACAGGCTATTCAGCTCTGAACAAACTGCTTGGGCGTGATGTATACACGAGCCAGGATCAGCTGGGAGGGCCACGGGTTATGTACCCGAATGGTGTCAGTCACCTCATCGTAGATGATGATCAGATGGGTGTACAGGAGATTCTTTACTGGCTTTCTCACGTTCCCAAAGTGGCTGGTGCTCCGCCAAGCCTGTTAACCCCGACGGACCCAGTTGACCGAACGGTGGACTTTGTACCAACTAAGAGCCCTTATGACCCACGGCTTATGAATGAAGGTCACCAGGAACTTGCAGCTGGTTCATGGCGTAGCGGTTTTTTTGATCGCGGAAGCTATAAAGAATATCTTGCTGGTTGGGGAAAGAGTGTTGTGGTGGGCCGAGCCAGGCTGGGAGGCATCCCATTTGGTGTAATCAACGTTGAGACTCGCCTAACTGAGCAACATATTCCAGCTGATCCTGCTAACCCAGAATCCAGAGAGGTGGTTCAACAGCAGGCTGGACAAGTCTGGTTCCCAGACAGTGCTTACAAGACAGCCCAGGCTATTAATGATTTCAATGGGGAAGGACTTCCACTCATGATATTTGCTAACTGGAGAGGCTTCAGTGGTGGTACTCGGGACATGCACGGAGAGATTCTGAAGTTTGGTGCCCAGATTGTCGATGCCCTGGTGGCATATGAGCACCCTGTTTTTGTTTATATCCCACCTAATGGTGAACTTAGAGGGGGGGCCTGGGTTGTGGTTGATCCCACGATCAATGAGGATGTTATGGAAATGTACGCGGACAAGCAGTGCCGAGGAGGAATTCTTGAACCTCCAGGTATCTGTGAAGTGAAATATCGCTTGGATGATCAACTTAAGAAAATGCACCAGTTGGATCCAGAGCTCCAGTTCTTGGATGGGATGCTCGAGACGACCCTCTCCACGGATGATTTGCATTCTCACAAGAAGGGCATTAAAGATCGTGAAAAGGCCATCCTACCAACGTACTTACAGATTGCACACGAATTTGCTGACTTGCATGACCGTGCTGGACGCATGAAAGCTAAAGGTGTTGTCCGGGATGTGTTGGAATGGAAAAACTCGAGAAGGTTCTTTTACTGGAGAACAAGGCGTTTGCTTGAGGAGGGTGAAGTAAGGGCACACATCTGAAGTGTATACATGCATTGTGGCACCAAGCCAAGCCATTTTCGCCACTATTATACTGGCAACTGTACTAACTCAGACAACTGACGATGTTGCAATCCCCCCCATCTAGCGTATGATGGACTTGGTTCTTAATTTTCAGCCCTGATTCATGCCGTTATATTACCACACCACCACACACAGCAGTATCACTCATGTTAGTTTTCATTTCAAATAACAATAACTGACTGACCAATGCTTCTGTCGGCATCGATTCTAAGGTTGTCAAAAGGTTTGTTGCTGCTGGTGCCAGCTCCAAAGCTAATGCTAAGGCCAGGTAATAATCATCCTGATGGTTTGTGAAAAAGTGGCAAAAAGAGTTTCCATCCATCCATTAAATCAAAATTTATTGATGCATGCAAATCCATCGTATTCAGGGTTAAAGCAATTTGCAACGAGAACTGGGAAGACGATGTAGCAGTACTGGCTTGGCTTGAAAGTGATAAAGGTAGTAGTGACACATAGCAACTGTGTGTCGTGTATACTACTCCCAGGAGATCTCTTTCTCTCTCTCTTTCTAATGCATTTAATTTAATTTTTTTCATTGACGTAAGGTGGTGCAGCCATTCGTGCTGAAGAAACAAACACCCACAAGGTATATCGTGGTGGTTGGTTGGATATCTTCATTGATTTTATTATCCTACAATAACAACCCACTAACCTGGCGCGCCCGTCCCACGTTCCTTAGGAGAATGTTGAAATAACAGTAAAGTCTATGCTTTCCACACTTAATGATAAGGAGCGCGAAAAAATACTCTCTTCATTAGAGAAGAGCAATCCCAAAAAGAAATAGCTAACTACTGCTCTCTGCTCACATAGCACCATTTTGCAGTCTGTCAAAAAGAGTATGAAAATATATCCTGGATATGTAGGTGATGGTAGTACTTGAACGCTGCGGAAAGAGAAATAGATAGTTGACGCGCAGATCCCTCTGCTCGTCGTGGAATTATTCGTACAAAGTCGTTTTATCTCTTTCACCTTTAGTCACTAGCTGGCGAAACACGAGCTATAAAATTGAGGCATCTTAATATTAGTAACCGTACATGTTAGGTTAGGCTATGAAGATAATAATATAATCACGTGGATGGTAGTGTTAAATTACTTACTTGGGAGTTGCAGTTGCATTCAGCAGTGCCTAATAAGAGCAGCAGGAGCACACAAGCGGTCGTAGCATAGGCATTTTGGAAATAATTTCCATGTGGGGACTCAATTATTACACTACTGCAGGGTCCTCCGCCACAATAAGAGCCATCTCGAAAAGAGATGATTTCAAAGGAACTTCATCCCCCACCCCAGCATCACTTCCTTGTGCATGAGCATGAGCCAATACACCTGTGAAGGTGTACATGAATCGAATCATCCAATGAGAAACTCATTTGAGATGTAGTAGAAGCAAGCACAGTTAAAAGGAAATAATATCATAGCATCCTCATCCATGGCGGTGTTGGTTATTCTCTTCATAGATCAAGGAAGGTTAGACACTTGTCACACGTACCTACGTCTCAAAAAATTGAAATTGTTCTTGTTCTATGGACATGCTATCCCACCACGTAAGGCACTTACATCATCACACATCTGCCCAAAACGACGACACGGACTCCCCTTGAGTTACTTGAGAAATGCTGATAGATACGCAGAAAAAGAATAGTACAAATGTGAGGAGGTGTGTCCAAGAGCTAGCTAGCTACAATCATGTTCATGGGATACCTACCTGCCCAAGAGAACTGATACGCTAGGCCGATCATTCGGGTTAGGATTCAAAGCATTATGAATAACACGACAGTAACCATCACTATATTTACAACCCCATTCATTGGTGCCATGTGGAGGTAATTTGAAGTTCCCTGACATAATGGCCAACTTTGATACTCCCTCCTTTGGGCTCTCAAATGGGCTGTGGCCAAACGCAAATGCAAAAAGGGTGCATCCTAATGACCACGAGTCAACACGACCATCCACCACAACTCCAGGATCAACATGCCAGAGCTCAGGGGGGCGATAAGGAGAAGAGCAGTGTACAGCCGCATCTTCTTCCAGCAAGGAAGCATCACGTCGGGTTGAAACAGTTTGGACTATCGGGGCTGCTGATCCCACAACCATCAGAACACCGTGGCCATCTTTAGCCAAAAGAACATTCTATAAAAGGAAGGAAGTAAATTCATAAGTAATAACCAATGAAGCCGCCCAGAGGTATCACGCGCTATACACCCCATGCGCCGTCAATTTGTGATTCATTGTTCTCCTTATGGTCATTTTCACACCTACCAATGGTTTAACGTCCCGATGCATGTAGCCTGCTGAATGTAATGCCAACACCCCTTGACATACATCTTCAAACAGCTTGAGTGCCATGGTTTCAGGGAAGGGCCATGGATGATTTAACTTGTTCGTGGAGGCACTGACAATAAGATCCCATGCGGTTCCCCGTTGATAATAAGGAAACAGAAGCACACATTCCGTTGCCCCCTGGGTTAGGATTAGGATCACCACAGTGTGTTAGGGTTCCTGATTCCATCATCCGTCATTTGGAAGTGTCTCGGGTTTCATAATCACCGTTATTAGGACTTAGCTGCTGGCTGCTGTATCATCGCACTTTGACACTATACAACAACTGACCTGTTGTGTCCTTGAACTAGGCGGCAAATTTGTATGGTCTAACAATTCGATGACATTGTGATGACGTGCTGCCTGCATTCAGGGAAAGCAAAACGTTTCAATGTGAGGGGCGATGCAGTCATCATTATATATTTTCAGCTTCGGTAATGCCTGATCATGCAACAGACCGTAAGAACATCAATTTCAGTATTGGCCAGCTCAAAATCTTTTGCATCGAAGCACATTATCTGCTTCAAGGCCATTAGTTCCTGAGGGGCCAGCAACAGCAGCGTAGCAATGCAATCCATGTAAAATTAGTCCAAAAAGAAAACAAAATCATTTTTTCTTCTTCCTTGCACATATGCTTCTTCTTTGTGCCTGGAAAAGGACTCACTACTGCTCGGTACACGGTGTTGAACCACCACGAAACAAGACGCATCGGTGAACAGTGTGCTACGTCACCAAATTTGCAATCTTCTATCTCATACTCCAAATAATGAATGATCCATAGTATATACATTAAAAGGTTCTAACCTTAGTATTCTGATCCCTTACAAGATATACCCGGCTAAATCCACCTTCGGGAATCTGTTTCACGCTTCGTACTGTACGATGTTGCAACTTCCAAACCGTCTTGAGAATGGGAAAAGAAACCCCCCCAAGTATGAGATTACATCAGAGTAGTACTACTCTCTAGGTTGCTTGGACACTACCATCACTGCTACATTCCAGACCAACTATTCGTAATATATTGCAATGTAACATGCAGCCAAAGTACTACCAATACAGTAACAAAGAACAACACAAAATACTTTTCAGACATTAATAAGAAACCACCCAAACGTTAGGGACAGGGTTAGGGTTTTAGGCTTAGGCTTAGGGTTAGGGTTTAGGGTTGGAGTAGAGTGTAATTACATCAACAGAGGTGTACGCAGGGCTAGGGTTACGGTTCGGGTTCGGGTTAGGGTTAGGGTTAAGGTTACAGGAGTTCCGCCCAAAGACGACACCAGAGATAACCACTAGAATACTATACTACTCCTGAGGATTAACAAGACCAGAGTCAACAGCATTACCTGGTTCAGTCGGGTCAACTCAAGTGCTCTGTCTAAGGCTCGTTGTAGGGCTATAGGATCACGAATTGCGTATTTCAGGTACCATACTACTCCTACCACCAATGCTAGGAGCCATACCAGAAATATCATCGATTAAGGTAAATGCTATAGCTTAAGGGTTAGGGCTAGGTTAAGAGAATGAGATGGGGTCTCGGTTTTCTTTTCGTGCATACATGTGATTTATCGTTGGGAGATACAGCTTCAACACCCTCGCACTTGGTATCTTTGCGTAAGGGTCGAATGGCGGTTATTGAAGATGCAGATTAGCTACAGAGCAGCAGTGTAATATAGTATAACTCAGTATTATACGAATGGACAGTGAGACATGCCCCCGTGCGTACCTGTCAGGGTATGAAACCTCTTCACTCTTGGTGTGTTTTCCTTTCCCGTGTGGAAGAAATGTAACATAGAGGGGAATATAACAATATACAACTAGTACTCTTATTTAACTACTGCTGGCTGAACACCACTTATCTCATTGTGTGATAGGGTTATCGAGGTTGGAAATGTAAGTAACAGCAATACAGCTAAACGACGAATCAGATTTAGTTGGATTACTCCCCCTCTCTACTGTCAATCGCACACAAGGTGGTCCACACAGGTATTATCCTGTCCTGTTGCAGATACTTTGAGTCAATAATCCACTATTATTGGATATTACAGAGAGTGAGAGACTTTCAAATCAAGTACTCTACGCCGACGTGTGTGCATTAGAAATGGAATAGTTTTCAATGCTCCATAATCTGCAAGAATGGAAATCTTGTGCGTGCACAACCTACTGGACGTCATTTTCTACTCCAACAATGAGTCGCTATGTAGACGGCGCCAGTACGTGAGACGTGACAGGAAAAGCAGTCTCGTATTAATGATTCAAATATGCGATAATCGGAAGAGCCAGGATGCAGAGCCTGGCGTTTCTCCCCGGTTACCTTACCTCGGGTGGCTTTCGGTGTATAGGAGAGTGAAGTAGTCTTACATTATGTCTGTTTTTTGGAAACCGACAATGCAGGTGTAAAACCTGTGATTGGATGTTACGATATTGCTGTTCGTTGTCCGATGCCAGGAGCCACACCACCAAGAGTGTATCTTGGGGTTGAGGGGTAAAGATGGCTCTTTTGCGGTTACTGTATAGATTCCGGTGTCCAATGCAATGCAAGAATGAAAAAACACAACGACTGTAATTACAGTTGAGTAGATGTGAAAGTAGTCTCTCTATAAAATCCAATAAAAGTGCAGTATTGATTCAAACTAACTGCGACAGAATATCTGTGTGGACCCCCTTGAGTGCGGTTGACAACAAAGGGAGAGTAATCCAACTAAATCTGATCCATTTAGTTGCATTTGTGTTACAGGCCACGTGGTGGTGGCTCTAGCAGCCAACGAGGACGATATTATTATTAGGTTATCGTCCTATCACAGCCCATCTGAACACCATTAAAGAGTAAAATATTCTTAGAAAGTAACATTCAAACCTCTCCGCATTCTACAGGAACCAAAACACTTCCTCTGACTGCTTTAAAGGGTACTGTTTACGTCTCGTCTAATCATTTACAGAAGCCCGTCTTTTACTACCCTAATCCACAACAGGGGCCTTAACGACGGCCTAGGGCATTATCATTTTACTCACAACAACAGATCACTTATTCGTTGGTAAACGAATCACCTAACGCAGATTATCACTCAGAAGAAACACTCCAAGCACACGAAACCGAATGGTGACCGAATAGAAACCTAACCCTAGCCCTAATCCTAAGTCTAAGTCTAACCCTCTAACCCTAAACCATAGCCCTAACCCTCTAACCCTAAACCATAGCCCTAACCCTAATCCTAACCCTACCCAAATCCTAAACCTTAAACCCTGAACACTAAACCCTAACCCTAAAACCCTACAGAGTAACTCCTGTTAGCGTACTTATCGTATGCAACCCTAATCCCAATCCCAACCCTAAGCATAACTAGGGACAAAAATATGGATACAATGGATGGTCAAAAGCCACCACCCAATACCAGTGAGCCCTCGGATGACCCATTTCCCTCCATATTGGGAGTGCAGGTGGGTGCGTGGGAGAATAAGGGGTACATGATATCGGTTAATGGGGTGGTATTACTCCGTTGTTGAGTTTTGTGGTTATGTCACGGCAGTTATTCCGCTGTGGTCTGTTGTGATGGTGCTAGTTGTTAGGATGAGGCTTAGTGTTCGATGGAGAATTGGTTGTAGGTTTTGGGTTATAGTTGTGCTTGGGTTGCAGAGACTAAATGGAGTAGAAAATTTCTATGAAAGTTCTTTTGGCATTGGTCTTTCTGCTAGGATTTGGGGTTAGAATTTTTGAAGAGCTTTTCTAGGATGAGGATAATGGTGAGGCAGCTTGAGTCATAGAGATGATGAATTAAAAGGAGGAATCCAGCCCCAATTGGCTGCAAAGATTGAGAGGTCCCTTTTTGGTTGCCCTAATTTAAGCAGGGGTGGGCACAACACCTTGGCAGAGTAGGGCAATGAATCTCGTCGTATTTGTGTGTGCTTTACCTCGGTTTGACAGACAAGCAATAGATGTAAAGGCTTTGTCATCGGCTCAGTCATTGAGGCTGAAGCCGTAAATGCAAATGCTAGTTTTGTCAACATGTTAGCTTTTACTCCTCAAACGTGTTTCATTCAGTACTTCATGGGTTGTTCCATTTCAAGTTCCCAACTTGCATTGGGATAAAATTTCTCTATCAAAGCCAAGCCACTAAACGTTACCCGATTTCCACTTTCCTCATTTGCTGCATGACAGCTGATACACAACCTTGTTGGACGTGCATATGATGAGTTGCACTCCTTGGCATACACTCTACCCAGGTAAGTGAGAGATAGAAGACAATCATCTTATTACTCCTCCATCCATTTGGGAATTTCATTTACATAAACTTCAACTATAATCAATGAAAAGTGAGACACTGGCTGAACGACGCAATGCACTGTTAGAGTACGTGAGACATACGAGGTATCTTGATGCATGCTCTCTCTCTCTCTCCCTCCCCATCATCTTCCTTAAAGTTATCCTTGTGTCAAACTCTAGGGCTAGGTTTATTCGTGCCATTGTGGCCTTAGTTTGGCTCATTGATAATGGACACAATGCCCTTATAGAAGGAGCGCAACGTGCACTCAGTTCAACCCAACGGCTTAGTAATCGGTATGTTATTTTTCGTCCAACCATCTAGAGTCATCAATCACAACCCCCCACCATCCAATGTGATTGATATTTCTTCTATCTATGACACTGTTTTTGTCCTTCACAACCAGTATATTAGAGGCACAAGATCGCCTTTTTTTTGTACATAGGGATCTTTTTTCTCAGCGAAGATGGTCCAGTGATATCCCTGCAGCACTTGATGTCCTAATGGGTGGTGGCTACCCTCGGCTTCCCCATGGCATTCAAAACTGTGGTAGTATCATGCCCAGAAAGCCTCTGTGGCTCATGCCACGCGACAGACAAAAACTTACGGAGGTAAAATGGCCCATTGATGTTTTTTAGGGTTAGCTTAGCTGTATACTACCAGCCTTGCTTGGGCGGGTGCACAGCATGAAAACAATGAGCAACCAACCCCTCTTTTTTCATTTGTTTCACCTTCTCTCTACCCATGCCCGTCTGGCTCTTCTATCACCGACGGACGTGGAATTTTCCCCTCCCAATTCTGAACCAAAGGCATTAGATAAAGCTATTCGTTTAGATTTAGTTTTTATGAAGCCCATTCCTTCAACTCTCACTCAGTGCACCCTTTCTGGTGGGCTGATCAGGTTTGTGGTGCTGTTAAAAAAAACACTAATCACATCGTGTGACTTCCTTTTTGATCACTTCTAGCTGCTCTGTCTATTTTATCTGGTTCCATGCACATGCCGAATATTTAATGTGTTGAGATCTTCCAGAGCGGGGGTTTTATTGAATGTGTGCTTCTGCCACTGACAATCAAATTCCATCCAGATTAGTAGCTCCTGGACGTATTTCGTTTGCTCTGACTTTGGATAGCCTACGTCCCGGTGAGAGCACACTACTTGCACAGATACTGGACTCATTGGTGAGGTCATGATGACACATCTTACTACTCACTCCTGTTTCCTCACTGCCAACAGGTGCTCGATGGATCTTGTGTAAAATTGAGTGCCTTGTGAAGGCAAGAGAGGTTGGATATATCAAGCTAGCTAGATACTAACTGTTTCACGAGCTGCTGCTGTTGATCCAACTTCTTACTTGGTTTTCTGACCGCCCAAAACCATTTTGCCGTCTTTCCCCAACTGCTATTAAGGGAGAATCTGTAACATTACCCTTCATGGATGCCCGGCAAAGAACATATCTCATGTCCATTATCCAGAAAGCCATGGACGATTGCTGTGTACCAAATGGTATGGTACTAGGTTCCTCAGAGGAGAAGGAAGACAAGAAGGGTATGAAGGTGATTAGTTACACCTCCACTTGTGTACGTTCATTCAAATTGTCAGACTGGAATCCATTTGACTCTATCTGTAGTTCTCACCACTCGGCGCCATGAGTGAAGACAGAAGACCAAAGGAAACAAAAAAAACAGAAGACGTAATCTGTGTATTGTATGATATGCTTCATCAATTTAGTGTCAACGTGCACCTGGAACTGCTGGTGGAACAAGCTATTGCTCTCTCCAAGTAATATATTGCTTGCTCTTTTCTTTCATAATGTCCTGTGCTCTCATAATCCCCCGTGCAACACAATCATCCCATTCATTGTCATCGAACACGTGTTCTCGTCTCGTACAGGGGGGATGGCATGTGGGGAGGTCGACTTTCTGTTACCTATCACAGGCATGAGACACTACGACTACAACTGCTCCCCACATTGTAAAATCCATTATTATTTTACTTAAGAATGAACTGCTGTTGGTGTAACTTATAGGGAGAGCTTTGTGCTGGATGTGTCCATGTGGAACGAGGAATGTAGTGCTGGGATTGCAAGGACTGGTGGAGGAGTTCCTATGGAGGGTGGAAATGCAAAACCTGTCAATGGCGTCCATCCTCCCATGGGGAGGTTTGTGAGGATATATATTGGAAGGGCAAATGGAGGTAGGTAGCTGATCTCTCTCTCTGTGCGTTTTCGTGTGTGTGTGTCTTAACTTGTTTTAATGTTCAGTACCTGATGGTGATGGGTCATCATGTGGCCTACATATTCAGCTTGGAAGAGAGTGGGAGGTTAACGGACAGCAACTGGTTCCAGATGCATCGAACTTGACGCTGGACCCGGGTTCTGTCAGTATGAGTGTAAGACATTTCATTGGCTTGGGTATAGCTGTAACTGCACACATGTTGTTGAGTGATAATGCGTTTTGATGCTGCTTATAACAGCGTATTTTGATGGATGCAGCGAGAGCATTCACAATCGCAAAGGCGCAGGTAAGTAACTCTAACCTTAGCGCTACTGCTGCCTGATCTGTTGGGTGGGTTAGTTAGCGGTCCATCTGTCTTGCTATTTCCGCTTTCCACCCGATTTCTGAAGTGTGAAGCAGCCTAAATTTGTTTTTACTATTTTGAAAACAGGC
>PJEL010003475.1_pt1 | contig 13439 bp, 17 predicted proteins | sample 1853271 | NCBI WGS metagenome assembly PJEL01 (sample SAMN08108733, study PRJNA415343) | Invertebrate metagenome, whole genome shotgun sequencing project. | host: Globobulimina | place: Sweden: Gullmar Fjord | collected 2015-08 | reverse complement strand
GCGGCGAGGGGTACCGGCTGGAGCGCACCTCATGAAAAAGGGTGTCCTGCTGCTTACCGCGTTTTTTGTCTGCCTTGCCGCACCGATGTCCTACCTGGTGGTGCGGACCTACCAGAGTATTGAACGGGAGGAACGGGCTGAGTTCCGGTTTTTTACTGAATCCTTGTTTAACAGGATTGAAGACGATCTTGCCCGGATCGTCATCCGGGAGGAAAACCGGCCGGTAGATCATTATAGAACCGACAGCCCCACCGATACTGATACTTCGGGCCTGCAGCAGTCGCCGCTTGCCGGGCCGCCGCAGGAATCGTTTGTCCTGGGCTATTTTCAAAATAACCCCGATGGTTCACTGCTTTCTCCCCTCAGGACCGATACAGAGCAGGAAGCGGATTCCCGGAATTTACATGCAAATCTCGAAGAGCTGAACGTGCTGTTCAATAAAAAGAAGGTCGATATGGAGGACATGGTTCTGCCTCCAAAAGACGATGCTGCGGATTTGGTAAGGCCGGAGCCGGCTCTGGAAAAATCGCTCGCCTCTAAATATTTTGCCCCGGCTGAACCTGCAAAACAAAAACGTGCTCTCGGCCAGGAGGAAAAACGGCTTGAAGAGGTTTCCATTGCCCAGGTACAGAGATTGGCCCAGGTAGATAAACTGGAAGATTTTGCTGGTGCAAATAAGGAAAGCGCATCATACCGCGCTTCTGCACCAGCAGTTGAGAGTGAAGAGGCAGCAGGGAGTGAGCGGAGGTGGGAGAGCGATTTGTCCAGCGCTGCTGGAAGCCGTTATGCAGATGAAACTGTGGACAAAGTAAAAAGTATTGTTGCGGGCGATTCTGCTCGGCAGCCTACCTTGCAGGTTGAAGTAACGCCGCTCCAGTCCGTTTTTCTGAACAGCAATCACATCTTTATCTTCAGGCGCATCGGCATCAACAACCAGATCTACCGGCAGGGCTTTGTAATACAAATACAGGAATTCATGAATAACCTGCTGGCCTCCCATTTCAGCAATCAGCCCATGACCCGTTTTGCAAACCTGCAGCTTACTGTTTCACAACCAGACCTTGGACCGATCTCTGTCCAGGAAGGCACTGCTGTAGCAACTCCAGGCTTTGTCCTGCAAAGACAGTTCCCCCGGCCGTTTTCCTTTCTCTCCGCAACCCTGAGCAGTGACACCATTCCCCGCTCCTCCGGCCGCGGAACGCTTAAAATGCTTGTCTGGGTTATCGGTGTTGTCACTCTGCTGGGCTTTCTGGCAATCTATAAAAGTGTACGTGTTGTGGTGGAACTTGCCGAACGGAGGGCTGGCTTTGTTTCATCGGTTACCCATGAATTAAAAACCCCGCTGACCAATATCAAGATGTACAGCGAGATGCTTGAGCAGGGCATTGCCAAGGACCGGCAGCGTGAGAAGGAATACTTCCAGGTAATGAATTCCGAAAGCAGCAGACTGGCATGTCTGATCGATAATGTGCTGGAATTTGCCAAACTGGAACGCAAACAACGGCCGTTGAATATTGTGGCCGGCACCTTTGAAGAGGTACTGGGCGAAACCGGGGAGATCATGCGGGTAAAATTCAAGCAGGAAGGGTTTGATCTTGTTGTTGAAAATAATTCTGACCAGCCGTTTGGTTATGACCGTGAGGTCATGGTGCAGATCCTCATCAACCTCCTTGACAACAGCATCAAGTTCGGCAGAGAATCTGCAAAAAAACAGATTCTTCTGCGACTTGCTCCGCAAGGAAAATACATGAATATTTCCGTTTCCGACACCGGACCCGGTATTGATCCGGCAGCATTGAAAAAGGTGTTTGACGACTTCTATCGCGAAGATAATTCCCTGACCCGCAAGACCAAGGGCACCGGCATCGGCCTGGCTTTGGTGAAAAAATTTGTTCTTGCCATGGGCGGCAAAGTCACGGCTACAAACAACAGGGACGCAGGATGCACCATTACTATTTCTCTGCCTTTGGGCAATAATGCGTGAAATCCCGGGGCACAATACTAATTTTTATTGCCAAATAATGAATAGGTCATCGAATAAATAAGTATTATGCCCCCATATTTACTATTTTTAACTGGAATGAGATTTGTCATTTTTCAGGCCGGAAATTAAGGTTAGGTGTATCTGTTAAGGTTAGGCCAGGAATACAGGAACACCAACCCTAAAAAAATGTTAGGGAAATGACAGCATACGGTTCCCTGATAAGCAGGCGTGTATTAACTTATTGGTGTATCATTATCCTGATTTACCAATATGGATAAAAGGATGAGCAAAAACAAGAACATAATATTTCTTATATGCGCCACCGTGCTTTGCCTGCTGGGTTTCATGATCCTTGCCGCAACCAGCGCAAAGGTTGAAAACACCTATACAAATCCGGTGCTGGTTGAGACCGTTATCATCAACCGGATAGCGCCTGATAATTTTAACGGTGTGCTCGGCATCGGCGATCCCACCGTCCTGTTCCATGATGGCACATATTACCTGTACCCCACTGGCGACAATCACGGCTACGATGTCTATGTATCCAAGGATTTGGTCAACTGGCAGAAGGGTCCCAGGGTATTTCAGTCAACTGAGCCGGGGGTCTGGGCTCCCGATGTTTTTTATAATGAAACGGACCGCACGTTCTACCTCTACTACACGGTCAATGGCCGCATCGGCGTGGCAATAGCAAACCGGCCTGACGGGGTGTTCAAGGACCAGGGGACCTTGATTGATAAGGCGATTGACGCGCATATGTTTCGAGATCAAGATGGTCAATACTATCTCTACTATGTTGAATATCCGGGCTTCAGGATCCATGTGCAGCCCATGGCTTCGCCAATGCAAAAGAAGGACGGCCCTGTGCGCCTCATTCAGGCCACCGTTGCCTGGGAAGAGAACCAGGCAGCGCTCACCGAAGCCCCCTGGATGCTGAAGCACCGTGGTGTCTACTATCTCCTCTATTCAGCCAGCGGCGCCGATACCGAGGAGTATGCCATCGGTTATGCCACTGCCAGGAGCCCGCTCGGACCTTTTACCAAATACACCGGCAATCCGATCATTAAAAAAGGCGGCAATATCTTCGGCCCGGGACACTGCAGTGTCACAAAAGCCAGCGATGGGCAGTTATGGATGGTGTACCATCAGCAGAAAAACTCCAAACGCGGCTGGAACCGGATCATCTGCATCGATCCTCTCCGGTTTGATGAGAAGGGGGTATTGCATGGCAGGGCGACAAGGGGGACAGCGCTGACAGCGCCAGAGGTATTTAGGCGGAAGGTTGAAGGCTGAAGGAACGACTAGCGAGGAGTGATGAGTAAGGAAAAAGACATCTGGTATGTTTACATGGTTCGTTGTAGTGACGGGACGTTGTATACAGGGATTACCAACGACCCTGAAAAGAGAATCGAGGCACATAATTCCGGTAAGGACGGCGCCCGGTACACCAGACCCAGAAGGCCGGTAACGTTGGTCTATTCAGAACAGGTCGAGTCAAAATCAGCTGCTGCCAAATTAGAGTACCAGATAAAAAAACTGCCGCGTTCGAAGAAGAAGAGGTTGGTAAGCAATTTTGAGTTATGAGTTTTAAATTTTGAATTGAAATTAAGAATTCTTAATTGCCTCAATACACTTCCTCGTGGGTTCCCACGTTCACCAGGATAATTTCATTTTCCCTTATAATAAGTTCCAGGGTGATGCGGTAACTGATATTGATGGAAACAGCGTGCAGTCCGGCAAGCCTGCCCTTGAGGGGATGAAGCCGCAATGACGGGTGAAAGGGGTTGATCTCCAGTAATTCAAGGATTTTCTGATACTGCCGGGCCAGGTCCGGATGTCTTGCTAAGAATTTGCGGGCTCTCCTGATATAGCTTTCCGGATAGACGATGGTATAGGCAGCCATTGTCTAGTCTTGTGGATCCTGCAGCCGTTTCATGTGCTCTTCCACACTTTCGACCACTACGCGGCCCGCTGCCAGGTCGGCTTTTGCTTCCAGGAGCGCGGCCTCCAGTTCGCATTCGCGCAGGTACTGGAAATGTTCTATATCCATAACCACATAGCGCTTTTTGCCCCGCACAGTAATAAACGCTTCCGGTTCTTCAACCAGCTGTTCGCTGATTGAGGCAACCCCTCTTGTCTTGAGTTCATTTGCAGCAATAGTACCCATAACAATACTCCTTATAGTATGATTATAAGTACTATAATAAATGCTATTGGGGATGCTGTCAATGGATTTTAAAAGACAGGGTTCGAGGGTTCAAAGTGTCGAGGGGCCAAGATTTTTAAATGAAGATTGAAAGAAAATTAAAAACTATCTAAAAATTCTTTGGGGGACACAATCCTGATCCCCATATACTCCTGGATTGCTTGCAAATGGTTATCACCGGAAATAATGTAACTGCTCTTTAAAGCCACACCGCATTCGATAAACTTATTGTCATCCGGATCAGCATCCACAAGTGACAGGCTGGGGGTCGTGGCGCAATAAAGGAGATTTGGCCCCCTGGCAAAAAGCTGCAGCAGTTCCTCCAGCTGTTTTTCATCCTGCAGGCCAAGACGCGCAAGAACCGCAATGTATTCATCGACGATTGGCCTTGAAAGGCAAAGGGTGATCCGGCCGGTTTTCCAGAGATCAGTAATTTTTTTCGGATTGCCGCCGAAAAAAGACGAAATAAAGACATTAGTGTCAATGACGACCCTGGTCACTTGGCAGCCCGCTCCTGCCTGATGGCCTGCCGGATGTCTTTGGCTGATATGCCTTTGGTTTTGAGGGAGTCGCCGATGCGGTTCCATAAGTCATCCACATAAGAGGACATATCACGGTCCCTGACATAATCCTCCATAAGTTCCCTCACCACCGAACTCATATTCTTGCCTTCAGCCCGGGCCAGTTGGCTAACTTTGGTTTTCAGTTCATCAGGTATGCGAATGATCATTTGCGATGTCATGTTGTGCCTCTCAAAAAAGATGTACGTTCAATTCGTATAAATCGTATATACAATATATCAATTTTGAGCTGCTGAATCAAGATGGAAGTTGTGTCAGTTTATTCTAGACCTGGGAAGCTGGGATACCAACCCTTAAAAACCGATAGGTTAATGACAGGGGAAAGACTGAACCGCAAGTATGTGTCTGCCAATCAAATTAATAACTAAAAACTAAAAATTTAATGAATGGGGTCAGGCCAGCATTACAAACCTGCACTGCTTTCCTGCATCGAGGTGGCGAAAAAAAACAAACTGCCTTATGATGGGCCGGACATTTTCGGGATTCTCTCCTGAACTAAGAAAACAGGCACTAAATAAAAAAATATGACTGAAAGCAATACAGGCCGGCCAGGTTTTGACCGGCGGATGAGCAAAGATGAGATAAACGACTGCCCCATGAAGCGCTGGATCGGGCGGACAAGTGTCGTCCGCAGCAAGGACGAGTTGGCCGCGGCAATGGGCAAGCTTGGCGGCCACACCCTGCTCGGCTTTGATACGGAAACGCGGCCGGCCTACAAAAAGGGGGAGAGCTACCTCCCTTCGCTTCTGCAGCTTGCCAACGAAAACGAGGTTTTCATCTTCCAACTCAAACACCTGGGCCTGGCCAAACCGCTGCGCAGGATCCTGGCCGATGCATCAATCATCAAGGCCGGGGTGGGCCTGGACTACGACATCCGCGAGCTCAGAAAGCTGGCCCCTTTCAAGGCGGCCGGATTTATGGATTTAGCCGATATTGCCAAGAAGACGGGCATCAAGAACCATGGCCTGCGGGGCCTGGCTGCAGTGCTCCTGGGTGTTCGCATCGCCAAGGGGGCGCAGACCTCCAACTGGGCCAAGGATGTGCTCGCCCCTCACCAGATCCAGTACGCGGCCACTGACGCCTGGGTGGGGCGCAAACTTTACCTGGCCCTGGAACAGGACGCGGCATGAGCACACCCCAGACCAACAACCCCAACGATCCGCTGCACGGCATCACCCTGGAGATGATCGTCACCCGGCTTTTAGATCATTACGGCTGGGAAAAGCTGGGCAGCATGATCAAGATCAACTGCTTTAACAAGGACCCGAGCATTAAATCGAGTCTCAAATTCCTGCGCAGGACGCCATGGGCCAGAAAAAAGGTCGAGACCCTGTATCTGCGGACCCGGTTTTAGGGAAAGGGAAAGACCTTTTAATTGAAGAATGATGATTGAAAATTGAAGAATGATGAAAAGTTATCAGCATAATAGGCTGCCGATGATTATCAGTATTTTCAATGAATAACTAAAAACTTAAAATTTAAAACTTAAAATTGATTAATCATAAGGAGTGAAAAACATGGCTAAAGAACATAAAAGCATTAAGGCAACTAAGAAGAAAGCGGCGATGTCGCCAAAAGAAAAGAAGGCAGCGAAGAAAGCCAAGAAGGCGGCCAAAAAGGAAATGAGGGATCTTTAGATCTATCAACAGGACCTGCCCCGTTCACCAGACACAATTTATGACGCCACACAGTGAAACTACCATGGAAGAATGATACCCGGCCATTGATGCTTGCCCCCATGCAGGGCGTGACAAACAGGGCCTTGCGAACTTTGTTCATTAACCGCGTTCGGCCTGATGTGGTTTTTACTGAATTTGTCCGAGCCCAGGCGGACATCCAAAAATGCATCTCGGACAGCGACCGGCGGGAAATTGACAATGGGTGCAATACAACTCCGCTGGTAGTGCAGCTGATCGGCAGCAACATCGATTTCCTGGTTGCCGCAGCCGATACTGTCCAGGAACTGGGCGCCGAACATCTGAATATCAATCTTGGCTGTCCATACGGCAGGATGACGCAAAATACCGCGGGAGGCGCACTTCTGAAAACTCCGGCGGATTTGCCGTTAATGCTCAAAAGTCTGCGGAAAACCGTGCTCGGCAGCTTTTCGGTAAAAATACGTTCCGGTTATGATGATCCTTCCCAGCTGCTTTCACTGATTACCATGTTTGAAGATTGCGGCATTGATTTCCTGATCGTTCACCCGCGCACAGTGCAGCAACAATTTAAAGGTCCGGCAGATCATAATGTGACCGCAGCCGTTGTCAGGCAAACTTCGCTGCCGGTTATCGCCAACGGCGACATATGGACAGTGGCTGACGGCGACCGGGTTATTTCCCAGACCGGTGCCGCCGGCCTGATGCTCGGTCGCGGCGCCATAGCAGATCCATTACTCTTTGAAAGGCTGCGCGGTAATTATGCTGCTCTTTCCACACCGGAACAAAGGGCTGAAGAATTACGGGATTATCTGCAGGAATTGCTGGCCCGTTACCAGGAGTTATTCTGTGGGGACCAACAGGTACTGTGGAAAATGAAAGAAGTCCTCACTTTTATCAAGGATCCCTGGTTTGCAAAACAAATGCGCAAACTCAAAAAAACAAAAAGCCTTGCCGAGTTTTCATCAACCCTATGAACAACGCTCCTGTCATAGTTCTTGATTTCGAGACCACCGGTCTCTCACCACAATACGGTGACCGGGCTATTGAAATCGGTGCTGTACTGATAGAAAATGACAGGGTCACTGATCGTTTTCAAAGCCTGATGCGGAAATTATCCAAAATAACCAAGGCAAAGGCACCGGCATATCTTGAGAAGATTGCCGGTCAACAAAGATAGTGGGTGGGGGAACATGTCAACTACACCCTGCTGCCCATTATGCTCCTCCCTGGCGCCGGAATTTTATCACCGGGACAAAAACCGGCAATACTTTCAGTGTACGGAGTGTTCGCTGGTCTTTGTGCCACCCCGGCACCATCTTTCCGTGGAAAAAGAAAAAGCAGAGTATGACCTGCACCGCAACAGTCCTGATGATGCAGGGTACAGGACTTTCCTGAAAAGGTTGTTCACGCCGATGCATGAACGGGTACGGCCGTCCAGCCAGGGGCTTGATTTTGGTTGCGGTCCCGGCCCGACCCTTTCGGTGATGTTTGAAGAGGCGGGGTTTTCAATGGCGGTGTATGATCATTTTTACGCCAAAGATGATGAATCATTAACAAGGAAATATGACTTTATTACCGCCAGCGAGGTGGTGGAACATCTCCATAACCCTGCCGGGGATCTAAACATGCTCTGGGCACTTCTCAAGCCCGGCGGCTATCTTGGCATCATGACCAAACAGGTTATCGACAAGGAAGCCTTCAGCCGCTGGCATTATACACAGGACCCGACCCATGTCTGTTTTTTCAGCCCGGCTACTTTTCAATGGCTTGCCGCCCTTTGGCAAGGGGAACTGCAGATAATTGGCAGCGATGTAATTATTTTCCGTAAGCGGGATTCATAAAAAGCTGAAGGCTTTTTAAGTGAAGATTGAAGAGTGAAAATTGAAGAGTGAAAGAAAACTAAATATCTGATGCTGGGTGCGGGGAAAAGATAGGTGAAACGTTAAAGGGAAAAAAATAATTTAAAATTCAAAACTTAAAACTCAAAATTTGATATTAAAGTGACCAGGGTCACTCTTAATTACATAACAAATTACAGGGAAGAAAATGGCACAGATCGGCAGGATAAATAAGCTTACTATAAAAAGAATACGGGACTATGGCGCCCACCTTGATGGTGGTGAGTCAGGGGATATTCTCCTGCCGAAAACGCAAGTTCCCAGGAAGTGCCAGCCAGGCGATGAGGTTGAGGTCTTTGTTTATTTGGCCGGGACAGGGCGCCTGCGGGCAACCAAGCAAAAGCCCTATGCAACAGTCGGCCAGTTTGCCAAATTGCGGGTGAAGACAAACACATCGTCGGGCGCCTTCCTGGACTGGGGGCTGCAAAAAGATCTGCTGGTGCCAAAGAGAGAGCAGCTCGATAAAATGGAGGAAGGCAAATCATATATTGTATTTGTCTTTCTTGATGAAAAAACCAGACGCATCACAGCATCGTCAAAGCTGGACAAATTTCTTAGCCGGCAGCCACCGGACTATGATGAGGGCGAGGAGGTGGATCTTATTATATATGAGACAACAGATCTGGGGTATAAAGCGGTTGTCAACAATGCTCATTTGGGCATGGTCTATAAAAACGAAGTGTTTCAGAAACTTTTTATTGGCCAGCAGCTCAAAGGCTACATAAAAAAGATCCGCGAAGACCTCAAAATTGACTTGAGCCTGCAACAATCAGGCTATAAAAAAGTTGATGATATTTCCCAGGCCATCCTTCAAACAATAAAAAAGCATGGCGGCAGGATTGCAGTTACTGATAAAAGCCCGCCGGCAGATATCTATTCCCTTTTCGGGGTAAGTAAAAAAGTATTTAAACAGGCAATCGGCGCACTCTACAAAAAAAGGCGTATCACCATCGACACCAATGGTATCAGGCTTGTCAAGCGGGGAGACAAAGGGTCCGAGGGGAAAGGAAAAAGGAGAAAGGCTGAAGGGGACAGAAACAAGGGTTCGAGGGGCCAAGATTAAAAACTAAAAACTTGAAATATTTTTTTGCCACAGACACAAGCGGACAACTACGGACAAAAGCCTAAAACTTATCCGCTGATCGAGTTGTCGGTATAAGAAACTACCGACGATTGACAGATCAGCGGATATCACGTCGCCTCTGGCAGTTTATCTTGTAGTTTATTATACCGCGTAGCGGTGACACATAGCTGTTGTGCAGGTCGCACAATAGCTGGTCTGGTTTTGTCTGCGTGCGTCCGTGGCTAAACAAAATAAGATTTAAAGATTTGGGTTCTGGGTTATTACAAATTAATAATTAATCAAATGTTGGGGGCGGCAACTGTGACAAGATATGTGCTGGCAAACTGGAAGTCCCATAAAACAGTAGCGGAAGGGAAAAAATGGCTGGCGGAGTTTTTGGAACTGTACCGGCCCGACCCCCAGGTGGAGGTTATTCTTGCCCCTTCGTATATCCACCTCGTCCCCCTCTACCACATGCTGCAGGATATGGAATCCCCTTCCCTCTCCCTGGCAGTCCAGGACCTGTCGCCATTCCCCCTGGGGGCATATAATGGCGCGGTGGCCGCTGCAATGGTCCGGGATATGGCGGATTATGCCCTTATCGGCCACTCCGAGCGGCGGCGTTATTTCCATGAAACAGACCAGGAAACAGCCAATAAGGCCAGCGAGGCCGCTGCCGCCGGGATAAAACCTATTCTCTGCGTTGATCAGCCATATGCCCGTTCCCAGATGACAGCCTTGAATGAAGCGGACATGGAAAATATGATCATCGGTTACGGGCCGGTTGAGGCCATCGGCGTTAATATTCCGCCGTCCCTGGAAAAGACCCGCCGGGAGGTGGCGGAGATCCAGGAGATATTCCCTGATAAACCTATTCTTTATGGCGGATCAATTAATAAGAATAACGGCGCTGATTACCTGAAGATTGCGGGTGTGGCCGGGTTAATGGTAGGGACGGCAAGCCTGGATGCTGAGGAGTTTGCCAGTATCTGCTTATTGTCGGGATCATCAAGCTGTACAAAAGTGTAAAAATCGTCAAGTAAATTTTTATTAAAATGGCTCTTATCAGTTTACAGAATGTGTCGCTCTCCTTTGGCGGCCTGCCGGTCCTTGACAGGATCAGCATGCAGATCGAGGCTGGCGAGCGGGTCTGCCTGGTCGGCCGCAATGGTGAAGGAAAATCCTCCCTCATGCGCCTGATTGCCGGCGAGCAGCCTGCGGACAGCGGCCGTATTATCAAGCAGCAGGGGGTGAAAATTGCCCGGCTGGACCAGGAGGTGGAGGCTTCCCTGGACGGTACTGTCTATAGCGTTGTATCAGGTGGGGTTGGCAGGTTCATCGCTTTGCTGGATCAGCACCGCAATGTGAGCAGCCGCCTGGCTGAAGATAACAGCGAGTCTCTATTGGCCGAACTGGCAGCTGTGGAGCACGAGATGGAAACGGCCGGCGTCTGGCAGGTGAGACAACAGATTGAAACAGTGCTTTCCCGTTTGCAGCTCGAACCGGACAGGGATTTTGCCGAGCTGTCCGGCGGTATGAAAAGAAGGGTGCTGCTGGCCCGGGCCCTGGTCTGTGATCCTGACCTGCTGCTCCTGGACGAGCCAACCAACCATCTGGACATCGAGTCGATAACCTGGCTGCAGGAATTTCTGCTGGCCGGTTCCTGTACGCTCCTCTTTGTCACCCATGACCGTGATCTGCTCAGCAAACTGGCAACCAGAATAGTGGACCTGGAGCGCGGCTGCATCAGCAGCTGGCCCGGCGATTACAACACCTATCTGCGACGCAAGGAGGAGATGCTGGCTGCAGAGAACAGTCAACATGCCCGTTTTGACAAAAAACTGGCCCAGGAGGAAACATGGGTCAGGCAGGGGCTCAAGGCGCGCCGCACCCGTAACGAGGGGAGGGTGCGGGCCCTTATTGAAATGCGCCGCCAACACCAGGCCAGGCGGCAGCAGGTGGGAAATGTCCGGATGGAGATCACCGGGGCCGGGGCTTCCGGCAAGCTGGTTGCCGTACTCAAGGATGTGTCTCACGGTTTTGGTGACATGAATGTGATCAGCAATTTTTCGGGTACGATTCTGCGCGGTGACAGGATCGGTATTATCGGCCCCAACGGTGTCGGAAAAACCACCCTGCTGCGGCTTTTGCTCGGTGAGCTGCACCCGGACAAGGGCCAGGTTCGCCTGGGCGCCAACCTGCTGCCGGTTTATTTCGACCAGCAGCGTGACCAGCTCGATGCAGAGAAAACTGTTATCGACAACCTGGGAGATGGCAGCGATTTTGTTGAGATCAACGGCCGCAACCGTCACATCATCGGCTATCTGCGCGATTTTCTTTTTTCACCGGACCGGGGCCGTTCACCGGTCAGTATCCTTTCCGGCGGCGAACGGAACCGGTTGCTCCTGGCCAAGCTCTTTGCCAGGCCGTCCAATGTCCTGGTGCTGGACGAGCCGACCAATGACCTGGATATTGAAACCCTGGAACTGCTTGAAGAGCTGCTTATGGAGTACAAGGGCACGGTGCTTGTTGTCAGTCATGACAGGGCCTTTCTCAACAACGTAGTTACCAGCACCCTGGTCTTTGAGGGGGAAGGCCGGGTACAGGAGTATGCCGGCGGCTATGATGACTGGCTCCGCCAGGGTGGTGCTCACCAGGAAAAGGTGACCCAGGCTAAAAAAGAGAGGAAGGAACGGGTTAAAGCCAAACCTAAAGGTCCCCGTAAGCTGACTTTCAAGGAGACCAGGGAACTGGAGGAGCTGCCCGGCCGGATCGAGGCCCTGGAGCAGGAGCAGAACCAACTCTTCGAAGCAATGGCAGATGAATCCTTATACAATGATGATGGAAATGCAGCGGCCAGGACCGGTGCCAGACTGGGTGAGCTGGAACAACTTTTGGAAGTGGCCTATGGCCGCTGGGAGGAGCTGGAAACCGTGCGCGAAGAGTATCATAGAAAATAAATGTGGCTGGTTATGGTAAAGCGAACTTTTTTCTGCATTATTGCAATCGGACTGCTCCTGGCTGGTTGTGTCAAAATACCGGACCGTCACAGTACGGTAGGGAAATACAACGAGTTAGGCGATATTAATACGGAATGTCTCTGGAAAGACAGTATTTTGCCGGCCAATGGACCTGCAGCACCTCAACAGATTGATGAGCTGAATTCCCGGAGTTTCAGGGTGCTGAACTGGAACAGTTATAAAGGCAGCAAAAAAGAATGGCAGGAAGATTTTGAACGGCTGACCAGTCAGAGTGATCTTGTTGTTCTGCAGGAAGGATACCTGACCGGCGAACTGCAGGAGCTGCTCAACAAAAAGAAGTACAGCTGGGATATTGCCAAGGCATTTACCTATCATGATATCGATACCGGGGTGTTGACCGGTTCCAGGGTCAAACCTGATTTTTTATGTTCGTTCAGGGTGCCCGAACCGCTCAGCGGTATCCCAAAAACTGTTCTGATAACACGTTATCCTCTTTCAGGTACCGATGAGTCTCTTCTCGTGGCAAATATCCACATGGTTAATTTTTCTCTTGATCTTTCGGCCTATCGTGCACAACTAGAAAAAATGATAGAGGTGGTCTCACAGCACCGGGGACCGTTAATCATCGCCGGGGATTTTAATTCATGGAATGCAGAGCGGTTGAGGATTCTTACAGATATTATGCAGGAACTCGGGGCGCGGCCAGTTACATTTGAGACAGACCACAGGGTAAGGTTTATGGGTCAGCTGGTTGACCACATTTTTTACAGGAAGCTTGTACCTCTTGAGGCCCTTACAGAAAAGGTGACAACCTCAGACCATAATCCCATGCTGGTAACCTTCAGGCTGGCAGATGATGCATAATTATTTTCAAGGGTTTTTGTTCATGATACTGCGCCGGGCTGCAGCGGGGATTCTTTCCCTGCTCATAATATTGTCTTTTCACATTCTCACTAACCTGGAAGATTAACGGAGTGACGGGTTAAGCTGCCCGCCTCTCCAGGTAATCATTGTCTTCTTCGGCAATATCCTCATCTTCGGACAGGCTCGCTTCCTTCATTGCCAGAT
>PJEL010003474.1_pt1 | contig 13442 bp, 7 predicted proteins | sample 1853271 | NCBI WGS metagenome assembly PJEL01 (sample SAMN08108733, study PRJNA415343) | Invertebrate metagenome, whole genome shotgun sequencing project. | host: Globobulimina | place: Sweden: Gullmar Fjord | collected 2015-08 | reverse complement strand
TTCAGTCTTGCCAACCATAGCAAGTTCGGGGTCGGTGTAAACGATGCTCGGAATAGTGTTGTAGTTGACGTGCCCCGCTTCGTTGCTGATGACCTCGGCAACAGCAACGCCTTCGTCCTCGGCTTTATGAGCCAGCATCGGTCCTCGAATGAGGTCGCCGATGGCATAAACGTTGGGTATGTTGGTTCGAAAATGATCATCGACTTTGATACGACCGCCACCTTCGAATTCGATACCGGCTTGCTCGAGGCCTGCGGTATTGCTTGCCGGGCGCCTTCCGACTGAGACGAGCACGGTTTCGGCTTCGAGGTCTTCGGTTTGGCCCTTAGAATCTTCGAGGCTTAGCTTGACCTTGGTTTTCATGACCTTGGCATCGACCACCTTGGTATTCAGCTTGAAGTTCATACCTTGCGCTTGAAGGGCGCGCTGCAGTGATTTGGCAATTTGTTTGTCGGCGAAGGGGGTGATCGTTGGTAATAACTCGACGACCGTGACTTCGGCGCCGAGGCGGCGCCATACTGAACCCAGCTCAAGGCCGACAGCGCCGGCGCCGATAACAACGAGGGAACGCGGTACTTTGGTGAAGGATAACGCTTCGGTTGACGAGACAATACGAGTGCCGTCAATAGGCATAAATGGCAAATTGATCACTTCGCTGCCCATCGCGAGTACGATGTTTTTCGCTTCGATCTCGCTGGTTTCAGCTCCTGGTTCAATTGGGTCGATGCGGATCACGTTCGCAGAGACGAGAGTTCCTTTTCCCGTGATGACGTTGACCTTGTTCTTTTTCATCAGCATCGCGATGCCCGAAGTGAGATCGGAGACGATGCTCTTTTTACGGGCGAGCATCTTTTCGAGGTCGAGATCGACCCCTGATACAACGACGCCGTGGTCGATGTGATGGTGGAGAGCTGCCTCGTATACTTCGCTCGATTCGAGCATGGCCTTTGATGGAATGCAACCAACGTTGAGGCAGGTGCCGCCAAGGGTTGCATGTTTTTCGACAAGTGCGACATTCATGCCGAGTTGAGCCGCGCGAATTGCGGTTACATAACCACCAGGACCGGCGCCGATGACAACAAGATCGTATGACGTCATGATCACACCTCCAAAAGAAGTCGTTCGGGATTCTCGAGGCAATCGACGATGCGCTTGAGAAAGGTCACGGCCTCACGTCCGTCAATAAGGCGATGGTCGTAGGAGAGGGCGAGATTCATCATTGGCCGGATGACGATTTCGTCATCGACGACGATCGGTCGTTTTTTGATGGCGTGCATACCGAGGATGGCGCTCTGCGGCGGATTGAGAATAGGCGTCGAGAGTACCGAACCGAAAATGCCACCGTTGGAGATCGTAATGACGCCGCCCGAGAGGTCGGAGAGTTCAAGAGTGCGGTTCTGTGCTTTAGCCGCCAAGTTTTTGATGCTCTTTTCGATTGTGGCCATTGACGAAGTGTCGGCGTCGCGTATGACAGGTACGACGAGGCCTCGCTCAGAACTGACAGCGATACCGATATCGTAGTAGTGGTTCGTGACGAGTTCGCCGTTTTCGATGAATGCGTTGACGGCGGGTACTGTCTTGAGCGCCTCGACTGTAGCCTTTACGAAGAACGACATGAAGCCCAAACCAACCTCGTGGCGTTGAGCAAAGATCTCTTTATAACGCGAGCGTAGCTCCATGATGCTGCTCATATCGACCTCGTTAAAGGTCGTGAGGATAGCCGCGGTTTGTTGAACTTCAACGAGTCTCTCAGCGAGCCGTTGCCGCAGCCGGCTCATCGGCTCTCTTGTTTGCCGCGCCCCGGACTTGATTGCTGCTGTTGCCGGTTGAGATGGTTTTGCGGCGGGTTGGTCCACAGGTTGAGCCGGCTCAGAGACGACAGCCTCTTTTCCTTCGGCGAGAAAACGCAGCACATCCCCTTTGAGAATGCGGCCTTCTTTTCCAGTTCCGGTGATGACTGCTGGATCGAGGTGGAGGTCGAGCAGCATTTTGCGGACTGCCGGTGAGAGCCCAGTCATATCAACATCCTTATCGTCGTCTGAGACCGGAGGACCGGTTGGATCGGATTCATTCCTGGTCGATGAGGGGGGCGGAGTTGAAAGCGCCGTCACTGCTTCGTCGATCGTTGCGACAATCTGGCCGACCTCGACGGTTTCTCCCGCCGGTACAAGAATCGAAAGCTGTCCACCTCGATCGGTGGTCACCGTCATTGTGATTTTGTCGGTTTCGAGCACCAGAACAGGGTCATCAACAGCAACGATTCCACCGTCATCGATGCTCCATTCGACCAGCAGTCCTTCAGTGATTGATTCGCCGACTTCAGGTATCTTAAATTCGAAAGCCATGGGAATTACCCCTCCTCATAACATCACAACGTCATATCCTAGCAGGAAGCACGCTAACGAATTCATAATTTTGAATTCATAATTTCTAATTGGGAAGGGAGCGTCGCGAGCCGATTGCAGGTATTTGGCATCTCCTGGCGCTTGTACGAACTGCTTGACCTCCCTGCCGTCCTATCACCGCCCGCGCGGACCAGTTCTTGAGCGCAGCCCAATCCGTAATTCAAAATTAAGAATTCAGAATTCAAAATTCATTTGTTTCCTAGCAGAGCTTCGTTAATCAGGCTTTCTTGCTCGTGGCGGTGGACTCGAGCTGATCCGGTGGCCGGACTGGCGGAGGCTTCCCTGCCTGCAAAACGAACTTTGTGATCAGGGAAGAGTTCTTCGAGGTGCGGCCTAATGAAGCTCCATCCACCGCGGTTCGCCGTTTCTTCTTGCACCCAAATGACCTCTTTGATGGAGGTTATATAAGGCTCAACGATCGCGGCGAGTTGCTCCGTATTGAGTGGGTACAACTGCTCGATACGAACGATGGCGACATTGTTGATATTGGATTTTGCTTGTTGATCAACAAGGTCGTAATAGACTTTGCCACTGCACAGCAGAAGCCGTACGGGTTTCCTCGGTGATCGTGGATCATCGAGAATCTCATAGAAGCGTCCTTCGATCAGGTCGTCGATAGGCGATACTGCCGTTCGTCGCCGCAGCAGGCTTTTCGGCGCCATGATAACCAAAGGTGTGCGGAACGGACGTGCATTCTGGCGCCGCAGTGCGTGAAAATACTGAGCCGGTGTGCTGAGATTGCAGACCTGGATATTGTTTTCGGCGCAGAGTAGAAGGTAGCGCTCCATATAGGCCGAGGAGTGTTCTGGGCCTTGACCTTCATAACCGTGGGGAAGGAGCATCACGAGACCACACCCGCGTTGCCATTTGTCTTGGGCGGCGGCGATGAATTGATCGATGATAACCTGCGCACCGTTGGCGAAATCGCCGAATTGAGCCTCCCACAAAACGAGCATATTTGGTTCGACGAGCGCGTATCCATAATCAAACCCAAGCACTGCTGCTTCGGACAGCATGCTGTTATATACACAAAAGCGCGCTTGATCCTGCCGAATGTTGTTGAGAGGTATGTAGACTTCCTGGGTGGTGGCGTCGAACCAGGCGGCATGGCGATGCGAAAAAGTCCCGCGCATGCAGTCTTGACCACTGAGTCGCACCGGAGTGCCGGAAACGAGGTTGGCGCCAAACGCGAGGGCTTCGGCCACCGCCCAATCGACTGCGCCGCGGTTCTTGATGGCCTCGAGTTGGGCTGGGAGTTTTCTGCTGATCTTGGTATTGAGCGCAAAACCTTCCGGAATCGTAGTGAGTGCCTCGGTGATTTCGACCAGCGTTTCGTGGGCGACAGCAGTAGGCTCGGATTTGAAGGAATAGGGTTGATCGAATCCCGCCCATACTCCGTTGTAGGCATGGCTCGTATCTGGCTCAAGGTCCGGGCTTTCCTTGACGGTTTTGAAGGCGGTCAAGAGTTTAGCTTTGAGGCGTTCTGTGATCGCATTCGACTCGTCGAGCCCGAGCACGCGGGAACCCTCGAGGTGAAGTTGGTAGATTGTTCGCACAGTCGGGCGGTGACTAATTTTGGAGTACATGAGTGGTTGGGTAAAAGCTGGTTCGTCACCTTCGTTGTGGCCGTGCCGACGGTAGCAGAGCATATCAACAACAACATCCCGGTTGAATTCTTGCCGGAAGCGAAGTGCGAGATCCATGACATAGATAACGGCTTCCGGGTCGTCGCCGTTGACGTGAAAGACCGGTGCTTCAATGAGCTTCGCGACATCGGTCGAATAGCGAGACGAACGGGCCTCTCCCGGTAGGGTCGTAAACCCAATTTGATTGTTGATGACGAGGTGGACTGTGCCACCTGTTCCATACCCCTTGAGTTGGGATAGGTTGAAGGTTTCGGCGACGAGCCCTTGCCCGGCGAAGGCCGCATCACCGTGAAGCAGAAGGGGCAGTACTCTGCACCGTCGTTCAGTGTCGTTGTGTTGCCGTTGTTTCGCTCGAGTTCGGCCTTCAACGACAGGGTCAACGGCTTCAAGGTGTGAAGGATTTGCGGTCAAAGAAATGTGGATCGTTTTGCCAGTCGAGGTTTCGTAATTACAGGTATATCCACGGTGGTACTTGACGTCGCCGCCGCCGCCCCCTCGATCTTGTTGTACAGTATCGTCGAATTCGTGAAAAATTACGGGATACGGTTTGTGCAAAATGTTGGCGAGCACGTTAAGCCGGCCGCGATGAGCCATGCCGACGATGACTTCTTCTGCCCCTGAAGCGGAAGCGCTCTCCATGAACGCATGCATCGCAGGAATCGCTGATTCTGCACCTTCGAGGGAGAATCTCTTTTGCCCCTGGTAGCGGCTTTGGATAAAGGTTTCAAAGATTTCAGCGTCGACGAGTTGTTTGAGTAGACAAATCTTGCAATCGCGTTCGATCTCCGGATGATTGCGCACTCTTTCCATTTCATGCTGCAACCAACTACGGGCATCGCGGTCGCGGATGTGCAAGAATTCGACGCCAATACTCCGGGTGTAGGTCTCTTCAAGCGCTTCGCGTATCTCTGATAAGGTTGCGTGTCGACCATCGAAAAGCCCACCCGAATCAAAAAAGGCGTCAAGATCGTCCCCTCTGAGGCCGAAGCTCTCGAGATCAAGATCCGGCAGGGTCGGGGGCCCGTCGCTGAGTGGGTCAATATTGGCAATCAGATGTCCTGCACTGCGATAGGCGTGGATGAAATTTGACACACGCGACTGGTTTTCGGTCGCACTGAGCTGTTGACCGGGGCCCGAAGCGAGTTCAAATCCGGCGAAAAACGCCTGCCACTGCTCGCTGACAGCTGACGGATCATTCTGCCATCTGGAATAGAGTTCGTCGACGAAGTCACCATTTGCGACAACATCAAGGGGTGATGGGGCTGAGGTCGATTGAGGGGGCAAAATATATTCCTTCTCCAACCGGGACATGCCGTCGTTCAACGAGGAAGACTGCCACGGCGAACAACAGCATAAGAATTGTCAATTATTCCACGGAATTGATCTTTCGCGAAACCTGGTGAGGTATGCGGGATAAAGACGCTATGTTTTGGTCGCTCATCATAGGTTACACTTGATCGAGAAAGAGTTGCGGAGGTCAGCAGTGCACATTAACGATATTCTTAAAATCGGTGTTGAACGGAAAGCCTCTGATGTCCACCTGAAGGTGGGCGCTCACCCCGTTGTACGCATCGATGGCCGTCTGCAGGTGATGACCGAATTCAAACGGCTCATGCAGGAAGATACGATCGCGATGGCGTTTTCAATGATGTCATCAAGGCAAAAGGAAAAGTTCAAACAGGCGCTGGAAACCGATATTGCCTATTCGGTCCCGGGGCTTGGTCGTTTTCGTGTCAATATTTTTCAGCAGCGGGGTTCGGTTGGGCTGGTTCTGCGTTTGATTCCGGCTCGCATCATGAATTTCAAGGAGCTCATGCTGCCACCGGTAATCGAGAAGATTTGTGGTGAACAGCGCGGTCTTGTTCTCGTGACGGGAACGACAGGTTCTGGAAAATCGACGTCGCTCGCAGCAATGATCGACTACATGAATTCTCATCGTGTTGAGCACATCATGACGATTGAGGACCCGATCGAATTCTTACACCGAGACAAGAAATCGATCGTCAACCAGCGAGAGGTCGATGTTGATACCAAGGGTTTCTCGGTATCACTCAGGTCGGCACTACGCCAGGATCCTGATGTTATTCTTGTCGGTGAGATGCGTGATTATGAGACGATCGAAACCGGTTTGCTCGCCGCAGAAACCGGTCACCTTGTCTTATCGACGCTTCATACTCTTGATGCGACGGAAACGATCAATCGTATTATCTCGGTTTTTCCTCCTCACCAGCAAAAACAGATCAGAATTCAACTCGCTGCAGTGTTGAAAGCTATTGTTTCGATGCGGCTGTTGCCTCGTGCCGATGGCCTTGGACGTGTGCCTGCCGTTGAGGTTCTCATCTCGACCGGATATATCCGTGATTGTGTTGAGAATAAGGAAAAAACCAAATTGATTCGAGATGCCATCAATGCTGGTACTTCGCAATACGGAATGCAGACCTTTGATCAGTCGATCTACCTGCTCTTCAAGAGTGGTTTGATCACCTACGAAGAAGCGTTGCGCCGTGCGACCAATCCCGACGAGTTCAAACTCAAGATTCAGGGCATTCAATCAACTTCTGATGTCTCACGCGAAGAGATGGACGGTGTGCTTGAACTCGGTGTTGAAAGTCCGGATGATCCGTTCGACGATACTTCGCCCTTTGAGTTCGGGAACTCTGAATAGAGTTTCGAGATTCGCTGAGTGGTTGTGAAACGAGACAAAAAAGCCTACGTAGCTGCGCTTCGATGTCTGGGGCGCCGGGATTATTTCGCCGCTGAGCTCATTGAACGTTTGCGCCGTGGTGTTGACGATGAAGACGCCGATGTTATTCGACAGGCGGTTGAGCGTTGCCAGAAAGAAGGCCTCGTCGATGATGAGCGAACAGCTCGTCGATTCGTAGAAATCCGGGCCATCGGCCGGGGATGGGGACCGAGGCGTCTCGAAGCTGAGCTCGTGCGGCGGGGCGCCGATCGGGATCTTGCCGAGCGCATGTCTCACATTGAGGGTGAATTTCTTGATCAAGCATTGGCTACAGCTCTAAAAAAAAGCGAGGTTCGGCGCCCAGATCACTGGTGGTCTCTTCCCCGAGGTCGGGCGCAAATGTTAAGCTCCCTCTTTAACCGTGGATTCGACCGGGAGGTCAGTGCCGCGGCGGTCGCAAAATTAGCGGCTGAGAGAGAGAGACAACACCATGAAGAAGATGTCTAGCCGGGAGATCCGGTCAGCTTTTATCGACTATTTTATTTCTCAGGGCCACCAGCTGGTGCCTTCGTCGCCGCTATTGCCGGCGGGAGATTCGACGCTGCTTTTTGCTAATGCCGGCATGAACCAGTTCAAGGATACCTTTGCCGGGTTGGAAAAACGTGCATATACCCGAGCCTGTTCTTCGCAAAAATGCGTACGTGCTGGTGGTAAGCACAACGATTTGGAAAATGTGGGTTATACAGCCCGCCATCACACATTTTTCGAGATGCTTGGAAACTTCTCGTTTGGTGATTACTTCAAACGCGATGCGATTCGCTTCGCTTGGGAGCTGATCGTAGATATCTATCAATTGCCAGTCGAGCGGTTGTGGGTCACGGTCTATACCGACGACGACGAGGGTTTTGAACTGTGGAAGGAGATTGGCGTTGCCGAAGAGCGGATTTTGCGCTTTGGTGATTCTGAGAACTTCTGGTCAATGGGCGACACCGGGCCATGCGGTCCGTGTTCGGAGATCCATTACGACCGAGGTGAAGATCCGTTGGCGCCAGGGCGGGCCGAACTGGTGAACGGTCCGGCTGATGACATCATTGAGATCTGGAATCTGGTGTTTATGCAGTTTGATCGCAACGCAGCTGGTGAGATGAAACCACTGCCGAGGCCCTCGATCGATACCGGAATGGGTCTTGAGCGCGTGGCTGCGATCCTTCAGGGTGGTGATACCAACTACGATACTGATCTGTTCAAGCCGGTGCTTGATGCTCTCGGCGCCCTTGTTGAGCGTGCTTATGACCCGTCTGAACCCGAAGCGCCGGCCTATCGCGTGATTGCCGACCATGTTCGCGCGGCGACGTTTCTTATGACTGATGGTGTTGTTGCGTCGAACGAAGGACGTGGATATGTGTTGCGCAGAATCGTGCGTCGTGCGCTTCGCTACGGGCGAAAACTCGGCCTTGATGGTGCGTTTCTGTATACCCTTGTACCTACGATCATCACTGAGATGGGGGATGTCTATCCGGAAATCGTTGACCGGCAAGAGGTTGTGACGACGCAGTTGCGCCACGAAGAAGAACGATTTGCGCGAACCCTTAATGCCGGTACCGACGTCGCCCAAAAAGAGCTGGAGCGGATAAAACGCGGTGGTGACGAGACAGTTCCCGGAAAACTCGCATTCGATCTGTACCAGACACACGGAATTCCAGTTGATCTGCTCGAGGAATTTGCCCAGGAGGAAGGCCTCAGCCTCGATCGCGAGAGTTTTGATGCCGAATTGGGCAAAGAACGTGAACGCGGGCAGGCTTCATGGAAAGGAGATCAGGAGGCGCAGTTCAAGGCCGAATACGAGGCTCTTGCTGAACTTGGCGTTACATCGGTTTTCACCGGATACGATCGGCTTGAGTCGACTGAAGAAGTGGTTTCGCTGCTCAGTGACCGAGGCGAAATCGACGTGCTCCGTGAGGGTGAACGGGGTGAGGTCGTGCTTGAAGAAACGCCGTTTTATCCTGAGGGCGGCGGCCAGGTTGGTGATTGTGGAGAATTGACATGGGATGGTGGTCGAGTGCGGGTCGAAAGCACCCAGAAACCTTTCGAGGGTCTTATCGTGCACAGAGTCATTGTCGAGAAGGGCAATCTCAGGCGAAATAAGGATGTGATCGCACGCGTCACATCCGGTCCTAGAATGGATACACAGCGTAACCATACGGCGACCCATCTTCTGCACGCTGCGTTGCGGTCAGTGCTTGGAGAAGCGGCTCAGCAGGCGGGATCGCTCGTCGAGCCTGACCGTTTGCGCTTCGATTTTTCGTGGGGTGGTCCAGTTGATTTTGAACAGCTGCAAGAGATCGAACGCTTGGTCAATCTGCAGATCGTCAAGAACTCGAAAATCACCAAACAGTTCATGAAAATCGATGCTGCTCGCGAAATTGGTGCGACCGCGCTCTTTGGCGAAAAATACGGTGATACGGTACGTGTCGTCACAGTAGGAGATGGTTCTGTCTCGAGAGAGTTATGTGGCGGTTGCCACGTCGACCGCACCGGTGATATCGGCTATTGCGTCATTACCGGAGAACGCGGCGTCGCTGCCGGAGTGCGCCGTATCGAAGGCCTGACCGGTCGAGGCGCAGTCGAGTATCTCCAGACCAGAGCGCGTCTGGTTGCCGAACTCGCTTCGAGTTTTAATACTTCATTTGATCAGATCGCTGGGTTGGTGGCCAAGCGTGAAGCGAGAGTCCACGAGCTTGAAGAGACCGTTTCGACTCTCAAATTACAACTTGCCGCTGGCGGCGGTGGCCAAAATAGCGAATTGAAATCGATTGTTAGCGGAATTGAGGTGTGGTCACGGCGGGCGCCTGAGATGAATCCGTCAGAGTTGCGAAATCTTGCCGACACCCTACGGCAGAGACTTGGTTCGGGGGTGATTGTCCTGGGTATGGAGTCGGGGGGCAAAGCAACCCTGCTTGCTGCGGTAACCGATGATCTTGTTGGTCGCGTACATGCCGGAAAACTGATCCAGGAATTAGCCGGTATCGTCGGGGGCCGAGGCGGTGGAAGACCGAATCTTGCGCAGGCTGGTGGCCCCGACGCGTCGAAGATCGATGTCGCTCTCGAAGCGGCGCCTGGATTCGTCGAAGCGATGCTTGAAGGATAGATTGATGTTTGAAGGATAGAGCAATGCGAATAGCTTTGATTCAGCAGTACGCAGGCCACGATCGAAGCAATAATACTGAACGCGGACTCCTTGCATTGGAACGTGCAGCTGCCGAAGGGGCCAAGTTGGTGTGTTTTGCCGAGTTGGCTTTCGAGCGATTCTACCCACAACGACCAGCTGCTCCTGGCTTTGCGGATGTGGCCGAATCAATACCTGGGCCAACGACTGAGATTTTCGCCCGCCGCGCGCGTGAACTGGGTGTCGTCGTCATCCTGAACCTCTACGAGAAAGCTGGTGACCGATGCTTCGACAGTTCACCAGTGATCGATGCCGATGGCTCATTGTTGGGGATTACGAGGATGGTGCATATCACCGATTATCCCTGTTTTCATGAACGCGGCTACTATGCGCCGGGCGATCGCGGTGCTCCGGTATACGACACGGCGGTTGGAAAGATCGGCGTCGCAATTTGTTACGATCGTCACTTCCCCGAGTACATGCGGGCTCTCGCTGTGGGTGGCGCCGAACTCGTAGTGGTGCCTCAGGCTGGTGCCGTTGGCGAATGGCCCGAAGGGCTTTATGAAGGCGAAATGCAGGTGGCAGCTTTCCAAAACGGCTACTTCGTTGCTTTGTGCAATAGGGTAGGAGAAGAAGAATGCCTCAGTTTTGGCGGCGAGTCATTCGTGGTAGCGCCCGACGGCAAGGTGTTGGCTCGAAGCCCTGAGCTTGAAGACCATATTCTGATTGCAGATATCGATCTCGATGCGGTCCAGAACAGCAGTGCACGTCAGCTCTTCCTCAAGGACCGGAGGCCCGAACTCTACGCCGAGTGGTTATCCCTGCTATCTCATCAATGATCCGCTGAGGACCGCGATACGTTCACTAATTTTGAATCTTGAATTCTTAATTGGGAAGGGAGCGCCACAAGCCGAGTGGAGGCGTTTGAGATTGGGCTAGCCTACTTGCTTCGTTCCAAACCAAGTGATACCCCTGGCCACCATTTCGCCGTTTTCACTATGCAATTTCTGAGCGCAACCGAATCCCCAATTCAATTATCCGGTTGGACAAGGGTCAAAGCCATGCCTATACTCGTATACAGGAAGCGGAATATTTTGATATCTCGAGATTGCGGAGGCCTCTGAGGTTTTTGGTTTGGTAGTTCGGTGTGGGCAGTTGCAAGTTCGAAACAGATTCTTGTGACATTTTAAATAAGGTTTTTATGAAAGCAGCACTTTTCTGGACCGAGCAGGACCTCGATTTTGCATTTGCAAAGAAGGTAACGCCCGATCTCGAAGCACTGTATTCATGCATCCATTGCGGCGGCTGTACCGCATCATGCCCGACTGCGAATCGAATGACGCTGACTCCACAGCGCATCACAAGGTTGATCCGGCTCGGTTTGAAAGAAGAGGTGTTGGAGTCTCAAGCGCATTGGCGCTGCACATCGTGTAACGCCTGCGGGTCTCACTGTCCGCGAGGTATTCCGATTCTTGATACGATTATCGGACTGAAGCGCTATGCCAACGAGCACAATATCGAGGTGCCGGAAGAACTGAAGCAATTGCTCGCCACGACGAAGTCTTCCCACAATATTTCAGGCGATGCAAATGAAGAACGACTCGGCTGGAGTACCAACTTGCCTCAGCCACTGGTCAACCTCGACCAACATTCAGGCGCCGACGTGCTGCTTTTTGTCGGTTGTGTGTCGGCCTTTTACCCCCGAGCGTTTGGAGTCTCTCAGGATTTCTGCCGCACCCTGCAGATGGCCGGAGTATCGGTCACAACGATGGGGACGAACGAGTGGTGCTGTGGATATCCGTTGTACAACAGCGGACTCGAAACCGAAGTCAAGGAACTGGCTGAACACAATGTGCGAGCCGTGTTGCAACTCGGCGTTTCGAGCATGGTTACAACGTGCCCGTCGTGTTATTACATGTGGAAGAGGGTGTATCCAACTCTGACTCCGTTGCCGAAGTCGTTGAATATCATGCACTCTTCCCAATTGTTGGCTGAGTTGTTGGACGACAAACGCCTCAAACCGAAGCCGCAAGCGCGCATCGTTACCTATCACGACCCTTGTGACCTTGGGCGGAAGAGCGGTGAGTACGACGCTCCACGCCATGTGTTGAATGCCTTGCCGGGAGTTGAGTTGAGGGAAATGGCCAATTGCCGCGAGAATTCCTTGTGCTGTGGCGGCGGAGGAGATGTTAAGATTTTCAGCCATGAAACAACCCAGGACGTGGCTGAGCGGCGCGTTCGGCAGGTTCTGGATATCGAAGCCGAGGCCGTTGTTTCGGGCTGTCAGCAGTGTAAACGTGCTCTGGTTGCAGCGGTGCAGGCGATGCGTGAGCCGATCCAGGTACTCGATGTGGCCGAACTGGTGTGGCGCTCTGTTCTCGACCGGGAAAAGTGATGACAGAACGGGCGGAGAATCCGGCCGATGAGAGAATCGGCGTTTATGTGTGTCATTGTGGTTCAAACATCGCCGAAACCATCAATATCGATCAGGTCACAAGCTTTGCCGAGAGGCTCATAGGCGTTTCGATCGTCCGGGAATCTCGCTTCTTGTGTGCCGAATCGGGTCAACAGTTGATCCGCAACGACATCGAATCGAACGGTTTAACCCGAGTGGTCGTTGCTGCCTGTTCGCCGCTGTTGCACGAAGACACCTTCCGCGAGGCCATTCAATTCCAAGGAATGAACGCCTACAACCTGCAGATGGCCAACATCCGCGAGCACGTATCATGGGTTACGTCAGATCATCAGGAAGCGACCAGAAAGGCACAAGCGATGGTTGCTGCGGCCGTAAACAGGGTCTGCCATCATCGGGCCCTGCACGTGGATCAGTATCCCGTTTCGCAAACGGTGCTAGTGGTTGGCGCTGGTGTGGCCGGTATCGAAGCGGCTTTGCGGCTCGCCGACGCTGACAAGAAAGTAGTCTTGGTTGAACGTGAACCGTACATTGGCGGCCACGTGTCGATGCTTGATCGAACGTTCCCGACAATGGACTGTTCGGCGTGCATCTTGGTGCCGAAGGTTGCCAGGGCGGCGCATCACAAAAACATCACCCTGCGTGCCTTCAGCGAGGTCGTAGATGTTGGTGGTCATGTCGGCGAGTTTAAGGTAAAAATTCACCGCAAAAAGCGGTACATCGACGAGGATCGCTGCACCGGCTGCGGAGTGTGTGTGGACAAGTGCCCGATACGTGCCATTCCGTCGGAGTTCGAACAGGGTTTGGCCAAACGTTCGGCGGTGTATTTTCCTTTCGCTCAAGCGGTTCCCAATTTGCCTTTGATCGACCGCAAAAACTGTGAGCATCTTTGTTCGTCGTCGGCGCCGGTGTGCGAAGTTGTATGTCCGGCCGAAGCTATCGCTTTCGACCAGCAGGATCGTTATGAAGAGATCGAAGTCGGATCCATCGTCGTGACCACGGGCTTTCAACTCTTTGACCCCGGATCGGCCATCGAGTACGGCTTCGGACGATGGCCAAATATTTTGACGTCATTGCAGTTTGAACGCCTATGTCACCCGTCTGGACCGAGCGGTGGGAAGATTGTGGT
>PJEL010003473.1_pt1 | contig 13445 bp, 13 predicted proteins | sample 1853271 | NCBI WGS metagenome assembly PJEL01 (sample SAMN08108733, study PRJNA415343) | Invertebrate metagenome, whole genome shotgun sequencing project. | host: Globobulimina | place: Sweden: Gullmar Fjord | collected 2015-08 | reverse complement strand
GCGATTCATCGTTGGGGTCAATGAAGAAGTAGGTGACCCATCGTTTGGGGTCACATGTAGATGACCCACTGTTGGGGTCTTCATATACATGATTCAGTGTTAGGAGGCCTGAACTGGGTCAGAATGTTCCGCATTGTAGAGGATACAATTGAATAGCTCGAACCCGTAGCTGTAGCCTGTATATAATCACACAACACAACGAAATCTACATCGGCACACAACCGTTATACCCAATCTGCTTGTCCCAATCACAACATTGAATCATCACGTGGCGGCGATAGCACCCCTCAACGGTGCATTACTTAATCTACAAACTTTAACAGATAATTGTTGGGAATTCGGGAAGAGACCTTTGAGTGATTTAAACTACACAGAGAATTCAAACATCATACTGCGTCATCAAACTGAGCCTCACCCGTTTTACGCAAAAGGTACAAATTGTGTTGATGTGGAAAACTATCCTCCAACAGTAGGTCATCGAAATGTCGGTTCAGTGGGTTGGTTCAAGTAGGGGGTAAGCTGACGCAATCTAATACTTACTGCCCCTTAAACCCTTGCCCCATAGCTTTAAACCTTACTCTATAACCCTAACCCTAACCATAACCCTAATCACCCTCTCAAGAACTGCAGAGTCCTCCCAGCTTCAGTCTAACCCCCTGCGGTGAGCGTTAACGAACTGTGTTGACGTCAATCGACATCGGACTCTGGACTCTTCACGTCTACGGATACTACTACACTCCTGTGGCCCCGGCCCCGAGGCGGCATGTCGTTAACCGGTACAGTCTTCTGAAGCATATCTCATAGATGCTACCTTACCTACCAGGCTTGAAACCGCTGTTAACCTGGTGTATTTCAGGTTTGAGATGAGATGTTGGAGGCCTTGCGTGGCGCAGCTGTGTCTGCTATCCAGCACACCGCGTTTGGAGGGGCGAATGCTCATCCTAATCAGGGTGGCTATAATATGCCACTTGTGAAAAATGGATCGATTACGATTCTCCCCCCCTTGGGGGGCTATGCCAGTCAGGAGAGCAGGCTGGAGATGGTGAGAGTTCTGCACGGTGAACTCAAGAGGTGTTTAAAGGAGTTGGAATTGGATGACGACTCTAGTGGTAGTGGAGAAGGGGAAGAGGGAAAAAATAGAAAGGCTGGAGGTGATGATAGTAGCAGTAAGAGACCTCCCGCACCCACTTGTGTGCTTCAGGTAGTAGAGTATATAAGGGCCCTTGCTGAGACTGTAATGTGTGCAGAAAAGGCCGGAGAACCCTCAGTTTTTGAGCGTTTTTGCGAGTTGGGTTGCCTGAATCTGTTTGTGGAGGCATCCAGGGGTATATGGAGGGGAAATCTTGCTTTGCAGATCCAGGTACTTCAGAGTATATCGTTCCTCATGGTCAATATCACGGACCATACTAGCTTGTACCTTCTTCTATCAAACAACTACATCAATGAGATCATAGACCAAGAAAGGCCTCCTTCACTTGTTGAAAATGAGGAATTTTTGGTAGAGTACGTGTCATTTTTGAAGATGATATGTATAAGGCTGTCGGGTGAAACGGTGCAGTTTTTTGTAAATGAGCATTTGAACAGCTTTCCACTGTTTCATAAGGCACTTCCCCTCCTAACAATCAGCAATGACACAATGGTGCGAACAACTGCTATGTCCATAATCCTGCACATATACCACGTGGAAGATCTAGGGCTGCACCGCTTCTTGTCAAAGCCTGAGAACATCAATGCTCTCTCAGACCAGATTGTGTTACTTTGCCGACTCGAATATTCGTTCATGTTGTCGAAAATGCGATATGCAGAGGAGAGAGCAGCCATACAGGGTGTGGATTGCTCCGGCTTGCTACGCTTCGCTGTGGACCAAATGCAGGACTATGTTTGCTTTATGAACGATCTTCTGTGCGTTGTAAAGGATTGGTTCGTTCAGAGCGAAATTCTCGTTGGCAGGGTTATAGCCTCCTTCCTATCTCCGATTATTTCTTACAGACTTGCAGAACGGTCTGTTAGTAGCTTTGCCTGGGCTCTAGAAACGGAACCAGCGAGAAGAAAAGAGATATATCTTACGTGTTTTGTTACAGCCACCATGTTGCATTTAACCCCGGGGTCAATACTTTCAAGCCACATTGTAACCAAGATCTTGATGGAAGCCAATATTGCTGTGGTGTCCTACCTATTGGATTCATACGATGAACAAGGTCACTTAATTGCTCTGGTTTTAATTCGTTCTGTACAACAAGCTATTGCTGCTAATAAGCAAATTGTGTTGCCATTGAAAGAAAGAAATGATGTCTGTATAAAACTGTATTCAGATATACTGAATTCACTGAACAAACATCCGTTTAGGCAGCTGAGTATTATACAGCTATCCTGTGCAATCATAGCAGCTGCAGAAAGGCGCAAATGGAAGAATGCAAAGTGTTATGTGAAGCAAGCTCTTATTTCCGCTGCTGTTAGTGTATTGGGATGGATGCAAGATCAGCAGGGATGCAAGAAGGCTATTATCGAGCTTCGAGTAGCTGTGGCAGATGAAATCAACTTGGAGGTGGATGTCGACGAACTCATTAGTGGCACAACTCTCCTCCTTCCACCTGTAGGTGGTTCAAATGCGACCGCAAGAAGTGAATTTACTGTGATGAAGGCACTTTTGTTATGGTTGCGGTTTGTCACGGAGAAATTTTCTGTTGCTGAACCTGACCACACTGAAGTTGGAAAATTGTCTGCAATGAATACAAATTCTTTAGTTAGAGAGGATGAAGGACATCGAAGCGGCCTTGTTACCCGGGAGAGGGGAAAAAAAGGTACTAATGGAAGTGAAGAAAACCCTTGTGACAAGGAGAAGGAGGAGGAGACTCTAGAGGAGGCGACTTCAGCTGTGAAGAAGCAAAAGGCGGACAACGACAGCCAGGATGGACTGCAAGGTGATAATAATGGCAGCGATGAAGCCTGTCGTAGTGCTGCTGACAAGGCCATGAGCTACAGTGTAGAATATGGCCACGTGCAGGAGGATACCAAATCAACACCTAGCCACGGTGTGAGACAAGTTGGGGCAATTGATTCTGACCATGCTGCACAAGACGATGATAAGTGTGAGAATCCATCATCTGAGTGTGGTTTCAGCAACAGTGGTGTAAATTCAGCTGTTGTTGCAAAGCAGATACAGAAACAGGGTAGAGAAACAGAGTTGATTCAGGAAGAACATCCTTCTTCTATGCGGCATGGCAGTAATATTTCTCCCAAAGTAGACATATCTTCTTTGGGAGAAATGACTGCTTCCAGAGGAGCAATTGGTAAGAGCAGCCAGTCAAGGTGGAATGCCACACTTGAACCGTACCAACGGGCGTTGGGATTTCATTATACACCTAAACTCAATATCGGGGAGTGTATTGAACTGAAAGGAAAGATTTTCTATCCTTGCATGCTTCCAAAGGGGTGGCCAACCTCATGCCCCAAAGGGAAAACCCGCTTAGGTGTACTCCTTGACGACAATGACTTTTACCTTTCAAGCACAAATGTGAGTGTTTCCAGTGCAACGATTGTATGCAGCATCCCGTATATGCTACTTTGGGGGTCTCCGCATCCCATGGATGGCCGAGTATTGGAACTTTCATTTCCTTCATCTTCTCCCCCGCATCTAGTGCCTGGGTCAGACCTTTTTTTGCTAGGCCGACCTCCAGGCCCTGGTAAAATGCCAAAGTGGACGCAGCTGCTGCTTACTCTCTCTTCTGCAAGCAATTGTTCTTTGGTAGCAGACATAATCCGCGAAAGGCACGGTGACTCCATTTCACAGCAGTGTGGAATGATGAGTGCTTTACTTAAGACTTTGATAGAGGATATGGAAAGCCATTGCTAAAAATGACTAATAATACATGTGTATGTATGTATTTTCTTAAGATAGAAAGGCAGCTACCCAGCCTTTCTCCTCCTCCTCCTCCTCTCTGTTTGGTTGAAGGATTTTGTGATGTTTCAATCTTGCTCTACCAGCCGCTCGAGTTGGCTTGGCTGAGTTGCTTGAGGGGGAAAAGGAGCTTAGTGAGAGCTAGCCATATGGCCTCAAATTTGCGTGCCTTCTCTTTAGTTTTTCTTATCTTTTGGTTTGCATGAAAGATACTAGGGCAATATATTACTATTACATACATGTGACACATAACTAGAGTGGCTCTATTTTGTACCCCCCACTCTAGTTTGCTGATAATGCACTTCGGGTGGTCCATACCAGGGAAAACAGTGTTTTATATAAAGGTTTCCGGTTCAGACATTTTATCCAGTAGAATCGCCAGGTCTAAGTGTCCCTCCCTTCAAATTCTACATAACCCTTCCACAACGGATGTTATTGAACAACACACAATGGTGCACATGTATGTTGGGAAGCAACTAGAGGCATGTCAACTGTCAAGGAAAAACCCCAATGCTTGGACTGATGTCAGATAATTGAGTAAAAAATAACAGATGAAGGACTTTAACTCCAACTGCTGTCACTAACCCCATCAGGCTATTAAACCACACTTACTTACCCCGGCCACAACTATGAGTCACGTATATGCCGGGTAGGGGCTCGCCAATCTCGTTAACGTTTATGGATTAAGTGATGCATCGTTGGGGGGTATTATCCTGCATAACAGGGTTAGGTGCCCTGGTTATTACTGGCTGCTGTCACACTACAGCACCACCCTACACAAGTAGAGCTTAGAACAGGGCGTGAACATAACTGATTCATCGTTGGGTACAATGTAACTCTAAGTCGGTTTTAGTTTACAAAATCGGCTTAGAATTGGATCAACAACGACAAGAGGAACTCGAGAACAGATGTGGCAAGAGTTATAGGTTGGTAGAAATTTGAGGCGTGGTGAGATGGAATCGTAACCCTAACCAACCCCGTAACCCTAACACGAACCCCATAACCCTAATCCCACAACTCTAATCCCATAACCTAAACCCCATAACCCTAAACCAATAACCCAACCCCAAAACCCTAACATTAAGCGCATAGCTCACTAACACCATTAAATTTAATCCCATAACCCTAATCTCATAACCCCCTAACCCTTGGTTTACGGCGTCATTGGTAGACACTCCTGGAGCGATAGGGAAAAAGGAAGCCAAATATACTCTCTGTTAGCCTTGAGATCGTAGCGGTGGTGAAAGAGCGGTAGTGAGATGGCATCCGTTGGCACTGTGGACCGAAGAAGGGTAGGACGACTTCCACCTGAGGTGAGCTTGACTACAGTGGCAGTTGGGTTGGGGTGGGGTGATTCTAGCATATCCCTTTTTGTAATGAAAAAGAATGATGAACGCAGGATGATTGTAAGAGGGGATTTTGTGTAGGTTGGAACAATTGATTGGGCTTTATATATTTTCATAGAATAACCATAGTAGGGGGTAATTCTGAAAGGGACTGGGTGTTACGGTTGGGTGGTGCAGAAAACGTTTATCTGATAGTTTGTATTTGAATTGAGGGGGTATTAGGGTGGTTCATTAGATTATGGGTTTGGAAATGTATCTGTTCAGCTTCTTTAGGCTTTCTCGGGCAATGCCCATATTTTGTGTTTTACTTTTCTGTTGCTGTTCCTGTTAAAGCAAAGAAAAAATAAAAGCATTGATGAGAATGTCACATTTGGATGACATCCCATTATGGATTCTCTGCCTACTACTACCACTTCTGCTTACATCTGTTATTGCAGGTCAATCGTGTGCTCTACGTGAGAAACCTGCCATACAAAATAACATCCGAGGAAATGTATGACATCTTTGGGAAGTACGGTGCAATTCGTCAGATCCGATTGGGCGATAAAGCCGATACCAGGGGGACGGCATTTGTAGTGTATGAGGACATTTTCGATGCCAAGGCCGCTGTAGATCACCTCTCGGGCTTCAATGTATGTGGGCGATATCTTGTTGTTTTGTACTTTGCTGCTTCCAAGATGCAAAAACGGATTGATGCGGACAAGAAAAAGAAGGAGAATGAAGAGATCAAACGAGTTTATGGAGTAGATTTTTGACATAGCTGTTGAAGCTTAATTGCCTTTGTTGCATAAAGGAAGTGGGGAGGAGTTCGTTGTGTATTTCATCTTATATTTCATCTTATAGTCTGCCTTCTGGGGGTAGAATTACTGGTGCATTCGACCCGTTGCATATTTTGTAACAGTAATACAACTAAATGGGTTAGATTTAGGTGGAGTACTCTCCCCCTACTGTCAATCGCACACAAGGTGGTCCATACACGTATTCTGTCCTGTTGCAGCTACTTTAAGTCAATAATCCACTATTATTGGATATTTCAGAGAGTGAGAGATACTCTCAAATCAAGTACTCTACTAATATTAGAAGTGGAATGAATTTTCCGTACTCCATAACCTACTAGAAGGAAATCTCACGAGATCATAACCTACTGTGGTCAGCACAATGGAAATTTTGTGTGTGCACATCATACTGGATGTTACTTTTTACCCAAACAACGAGTCATCATGTAGACGGCGCTAGCAGGTGAGACGGGACTAGAGGTGTCAACTGTCACCAACTGTCACTGTCATGACAGTGGATTGTCTTGCGGTTCTTGTATCTGGATCGATGATACAAGGCTCGTCTTCCAACCGCCAACCATTACACGAGTGACAAGCAATGTAGTAGCCAAACAACTAGTGTTATTCACCGTATTACATTCCTTTCTCCGGACACAAGACGAGTGAAATGGTTGTCGTAAAGCTTACGAATGAATGGCTGTCAGTTACACTTCTGTAGTGCCGGCCAATTTGTGTAACTATATTCGGTTAAAAAAACCGGATGTTACTGTGCTGATCGCAACGATGAGTTGCAGGATGCCGGGTAAGGTTCTTACCGATTCAAGCTAAGTTGGCGCAACTTAACAATTTTGAAACCTTTGCAGTCCAGTTTTATATCAGCTCTGCTGGAGCTAACCCTAACCCTAACCCATAACTCCTGACCCACAACTCATAACTCCTATCTCTAACTCTAATGTAGAAGTGAAGGACTCAGCGGACGTCGTATAGAAGTTAGTATGGCGCAATGCCGAAGCAGAGGGACACACATACCCAATGCAAATGCCAAGCGATTGACCAATGAGGAAACCACCGCCTTTGCAGAGCTCTTCGAGTCGCTGGATTCAAATGGAAAAGGTTTTCTGCGAGGGAGGGAGATCAGGGAAGGACTCGCACTTTGGGGGCAGAACATTCCGAAGTCTGAGATAGAAATGATTGTTGGAGATAGAAAGGGCTTGTCAGAGGCAAGAAGGGGTATATGAGTGTGTTGGGGGATGGATACAGAGGGTTTATGTGTTTGGTTCGGTGAGTATGGTTCAATAGTAAAGGAGAGTTAGGGCACGTAAGCTGTGAAAGGTTACGTCTGATGTGATGGGTAGTGTTAGCTAGCTGTAGTGGTACTCATTGTTTGGTAGTTGAGATATGTTTGACGGAATTGCTAAGGTGGTGCAGCAATAACCACCATTGTTTCATAGTTTGACCTGAACTATTCCAGTGCTTCTTCTTACACATACATTGTATTGTGTTGGACAGGTAGAATTCAGAAACTTTCTGGCCGACCGCTATTTTCTCCACAACACTGATCGAGACAGCTATTTGCAGTGTTTCCGGGAAGTAGACATAAACTCGGTGATACTATGGATCCTATCCCTGTTACATTCGTTGCCCCCAAGTCTAACCATCCATACCTCAGGATGGCACAATCAGTGTGAACGAACTCCACTGCCTTTTCTCTAGTATGGGCCAAAACATGGCTAAAGAGGACTTACAGTACATATTCGATGTAATTGGGGCAGAAAGTATTGAGAATGATGAATTTGTAGATTACCTGCTCGAAGTCTGCTCCTCTCACACGCATGAGGAATAGAATCTTCATGCAATGGATGCATGATTTTCCTGTATTTCCTTTTTTGTGATTTCTGGTGAAATTACCTAATGTCGACAGCTAGCTTGCATCACCATTGCTTTCCTGAATGAAGCAGTTTGGGTTTCAGACATTTTTGATTACTTTTAGGCCCATCGTTGCACATAAGCAAATAAGAATGCGCATTTTTGTATTGACATGATTATTTCTGAGACTGGCTATGCGCATTGTGGCATTTATCTTTGGGAAGACGTGTGGCATGCATGCCTGGGAGAGGAATTTGGCGATGCTAGGTTGACAATTTTCGAGTCGTGTTGTCAGTTCCAATTATGCCAGGTGCTGGGTTTTGGGTAGTGAGAGCAGCAGCATGTACAGGGTTGGCTGTGTCTGGAGTAAGCACAACTGGGACTGTGGTCGTAGATGCTTCCTTATGGTAACCCATCCTTTCTGCTCTGTCATTAAGCCTTTGGATACGCATTTCTCTCAGCCTCTGCCTATTTTCTTCTCTCCGATGAGATTCAGCTGACTGTTGGACTGGGTCTAGCACGCCAGCCTCAGGTGGTGGCATCGCTACAGCTCGTTCCTCAGATGTTCCTACCCTTTTGCCATTGATTTGATCTTGATCCGATCCGCCCTCTTCTCCGGACCCTTTGGCACAAATAAAATATATTGTGTCATTGTTACATTGGTTTTACGTTGACTTCAGGGTAACATTTACCTTTTGTTTTCTCAGCACAATAGAGTAGGACGGCCGCATCTGTTCCCATGCCAGCTAATGCCACCACATGTTGAGTAGGGTGCCAAGCTACCGCTCTGAGGGTGGAGAATTTTTCGATCAGATGTATGATGAGTGCTACGGCTGCCATTGATAGATGTGTACCTGAGGCTTGTGTTGAGAGCAGCTGTAGCAGCTTTCGCTTGGATACGACTTCCAGTACTAGAATACCAGAGCATGAGCCTTCCATCCTATTCAGATTCGAGAAAGATCTATCAGGGATACAGAGTAGAGACATTATCTGAGTAATACAGACTATATGTTTCAGCTACTAAATAACATCACTCTGAGCGTGTTAAAAACACGAAACACAGAAAAGCACGTCTAAATCGAAATAAGGACAGGCTCAATGGGGTTCTTGCCTGAGATTTTACCTGTGCTCCAGAAGCAATTATTTGCCCATCCGGGCTGCAGCAGGCTCCTATCATTGATGTGCCCGTAGAACACCCCAAAAATCCATCATGAGTTAGCTTATACGTAGAGAGGTCAAATAAACGTAGCATGCCGCCATGTGCGCCAACAAGTAGTTGGCCCCTAGACAGGTTTCAAATAAATATTTGCCACAAAGAATGAAAGGAAAGTAATATATATATATGGCAACTTAAAATGAATATGCTCTGTACACCTCCTTACCGGGTCCTCTTTGGAATGAGAGTGAGGCTTGTTATAGACCGGTCTGCAATGCCCGGATGTCTTATCCGTCGTAGGACACTGAAATCTTTAGGATATGAACAATTACCTCTGCCGGTGCTGCGCCACACAATGATTACACCCCTTTCATCCCCACTGTAGAGACGTCCAACATGAGAATCATAAGCTAGGGTATTTACTGCCGTTCCAACAGCATGCCCACCCTGAAAGTCTCATTTGCGTCAGTTGAGATGGTGTAAAGCCCAAACACACCATTGTTAACGGTGCGAGGGAAATGAGTTTTTTGATACGCCGCTTCAAAGACAGTTAGTAGTAGAACGTGGACTAGCGATTGCCATGATTACCTTTAGGTTTCCCAAGTTAGTACCATCGTGAGCATTCCACATTCTGATTTTCCCGTCAAAGCCTGCAGTCATGACCGGGATCATTTCCAAGTCTGGTGTGATGAGCCTTTGTTGAACCCCAACACAATCAGATGGAGTTGCAAAGGATGATAATGAAGTAGGAAAGAGAGTTCTAGCGGCAAAAACCCCAGCGTATACAAATGTAGGAGGCGTGTGCTGAAGTATGACCTCTGGAGTCCATAGTGACTGCTGAATGACAATGTGAGTTGCAGTCTACTCACAACGATTGTGACTTGCACCACCTCATATTTATCGATTCGAGAGACTCACATTGGATCGGGCTTCCTTTTGACACCAAATCCTAGCAGTCCCATCTCCAGAAGTGGAGAGTATTCTTCTGCCATCACTCGAAAATGAAAGGCTGTAGACAATGGCACAGTGACCATGAAGGAGAGCACAGACGGCTCCAGAATCTGGATTCGCGATTACAATACAGTGTGACCCTATGTAAAAAAAAATGTAATACTCAAAGAAGGACACAAAGGCAGAGTCAAGCACATGTAAATTTCTGCCTTGAAATTGGATTTGAAGCAGGTCTATCTTACCTGGCAGGGGCTCATCACAGGCAGCAAAGGCTAGCAAATTCCCCGATGGGCTAAATGTAATACAGCTTGCCCCTCCTGGCCCAGCCCTCAGGCGGTGTAGAAGATGGGTAGGTAGTAGGCACTTTTCATTGGGCCCTCTTAGTCGTCTTTTTTTTGCCAAGGTTTTTTCTGAGTCTGTTTCATTTTCTGAAGTATCATTGGTTGAATCCGTCATGTCCCCTCCCTTACGTACGCCACCTGTCGCCATGCGCATTGGGATCGTGTCCTCTTGTCTCACATGAGGACTGGTTTCCACCTTCAAGGTACCACTACATTTGGTCTTGCATCTAAAATATATTTCTACTTTAGATGGGGTTGGGTGTGATATAATAATGTTAGCTCAATGGTGGCACTCGTGGCCCACCTGAGTAAGTACTGAAGAAAGACAGGAGGGGGGGGTGGAGATGAATTGTTTGAAGTGTACCATAGCCCTGCTCGTTTTGCTTCAAATATTTCAGTTGTCTTTAATGAGTTGGTTTTGTAAAGCTGAGAGATAGGCAATAGGGGTGTGAGAGCCACTCAAGCTTGTTTTGGTTTTCGCAGGCTACAGTCTGCTGTGCTCCAGCCCTACAAACAACATACTTGAAGCAGCCTAACTTGGGAGGACAGTTCTTCTTTCTTCTGCTGTGATTTCAGGATCTCGCCCCCAATATTCTCCGGGTTTAGGAAGCCCCATGCAAGCGAATGAATCTTTCCCTGATGCATGACCTATAAACCAAGATAGAAAATTAATAACCAACCGAATGAATTACAACAGTGTAATTAGGTAGACAGCATGTGCGTTGTCAGTCAGTTCACCTCGGCATCCAGCAAATCAAAAAGCATCAGGATATTAGAGGATAGGAACGACTTGAAATTCAAATCAAATAACAATACTTCATCCCACATTGCTCTTTTCATATTTTTCCTTTAGAAACAACAACTACACGGTTAGTGGCATGTTACGTGTGACTAGATACAATACTGCACTGAGGTTTACCTCATCACAATCGGTCTTGTGCATGCTGGAGGAATACTGTTTACAATTTCTTCTTGGCCAGTTAACAAAGCTCCAGGTGAGCTGAAGCTAAGATACTGGCCTGTTGTGCGGTCTAGCAAATGCAGAACAACTATTAGCCTGGCCATGTACACGTCTTCGGACAATCCTTAAAAATAAAAATAGGGATCAGACAGACATTGATTTTTGTGTATTCTAGTACAGGTAAGGGTACTATCGGTGCAAAAATGTTCAATGTTGTTGTCTATCAGGTTGCATGTTTGAAATTTGAGGGCAATGGTTAAATTGGTGCCGGGTTTGATATCCTACACTAGACACTCTCGAGTCATGGATAGGACTAAGAAATACTGAACATACCATCAGCATGCACGATTTTTACGGATAGAATGTTGCTATCTGCTGCTTCATCTATCTGTTTCCTTACAGTAAGTGATGTTTTGCCCTCCTCACATTTGGCTTGGAGAGGAAGAAACCCTCTGCCAATGGCTTTATTCGCCATACGTACAAGCTGTAGGCTACACATATTACAGTAATCGAGGAATTTCAAGCTTGACAAAGATGTTACACCCCTCGTTTCTCTACTGCAAAGAAGTGAAGTAAAGAATGATGGCATCCTAAAAGGCCAACCCCTCCGAGCAATACCTTTGGATGGCTCTGTTTCATCATTCTCGTAAAAACTGCATTCTTGGTGTAGTCCTGATTTAGAATTCAGCAGAAGAATATACATTCAGTACTATTCTCACCATCGTTATTGTGATACCCGTTTACTGAATCACTGCAGGCTTCTTCTTCATAGCCTTTATCAGCAGCGCTATGGTGAGTGCATGGATGATTTCTACTTTCGGGTTCTGCCTGTCAGGATAATACGGAGTGCAAAATGAAGACCTAGACATTTTATTACTGCTATGCGGATAGTAAGTAGTAGCGTTTCTATATCTAACCTCTACCCTCATCGTTAGATAATCCTGAAGGAAATCCAGAGTTGTGTCTATGGTGACGTTTCCCTTTTGCCAAGGCCAAATCTAGAGAACTCTGCCTTCTTTCCTGTCCTAGAGATACTGTTTCTTTTGCCTCCTCAAGATTATAAGCCAAAGCCAAGAGCGCATCAGAAGTGTAAGGTGGAGCAAATTTCGCCTGTTGCAATCCTACTGCCGGTTTCTCCCGCTCCACAACCTTCCGGGTATTCACGTCCTCATAAACATCCGGACCAGATGCTAAAGACGTGTTAGATGTACAATGAGAGCCCGCATCCGCCTCTCGTGATGCAGTAGCTCGCATGGTTGCACCTTCCCCTTCAAGAGAGTTCTCCACCCCCGTCCTCCTCATATCACCTACTCTTCGTTCTAAGACATCGACATTTATCCAATTCCATTGATTCTACTTCATTTTTCATTGTCATTCCTGCACGTACGAGACGAGAAGTCCAGTGCAAGCTCGCCAGTGAACACGGGGGCTAGGAGTTAGGGATTTCGGGTTTAAGGTTAGGGTTTGAGTTAGGGTATTAGGGTTTAGGGTTAATGTTAGGGTTAGTATTAATGTTTTGGTTAATATGACGGCTAGGATTAGGATTGTGATTGATGTTATGCTTTTAATGGCTCACTATGGTGATGCTCCTGGCTTGCATCTCTCTCAGTATTTCTCTTTTTTTATCACTCCGCGCATCATAATTGGACCTAGTTTCCGTTACAACAATCTTTAAAAAAATCAAAAAATGCGAAAAGAATTTTATGTGAATGTTGTATTTTCTTTTTAATTTTTCAAATTTCATATTTGAATTTATTTAGAAAGAATCCTTTACCTCTTGGGTATGCAGCCAGGTCAGGTGGTTCGGGCACGAAGTATCATTCAAGGGAAATGAGAATAACTCGATAATTCAACCCCGGCTCAAGCCGAATGGAGTTAAGTTGGTGTAAATGACTGAATCGCAAAGATTTTTTTTATTCATCTGAAAGATTTGTTTAAAAGTTTGAATCTATGATTGATTTCGAAACCAAATCAAATCAGCAAAAAGATTTTTTTTCACATGATGTGTCTTTTAGGAACCATTCATTAGTTAGTTCGGTTACTGTTAGTGAAAAGGGCTTAAAGGGAACTCCTGCGTACTTATTGCTACAGTATTGCGACAAAATGGGGAGGAAGTGCGAGCATGGGATCTCTAAACAAGTGTGTAGAAA
>PJEL010003472.1_pt1 | contig 13448 bp, 11 predicted proteins | sample 1853271 | NCBI WGS metagenome assembly PJEL01 (sample SAMN08108733, study PRJNA415343) | Invertebrate metagenome, whole genome shotgun sequencing project. | host: Globobulimina | place: Sweden: Gullmar Fjord | collected 2015-08 | reverse complement strand
GTTCTGAACAAGATTGATTCTCTTCTTGAAGAAGAAGTTGAAGAAAAAGTGGCAGAACTTGAAAAACTCTCTGGCAAAAAGGTTCGGACAATCTCCGCTGTAACCGGCGAGAATGTCGAAGACCTTCTCTTTGTCTTGCTTGATATGATCGGCGTGGATAAAAAGGTTGAGAAAAAAATAGAAGAAGAGATTCAGCTAAAAGAATCTGGGGAAGATGCAGAGACATGGACACCCTGACCAGCCGACTGACTAACGCCAAACGGGTTGTTATAAAAATAGGCTCTGCTCTGCTGGTTGACGGATCAACGGGAGAGCTGCGTAAAAATTGGCTTTCTGCCCTGGCCGAAGATATTGCGGTTATGAAAAGCCGAGGGCAGGAAGTCCTCATCGTCTCTTCAGGTTCCATCGCCATGGGCCGGCATGTTCTAGGCTTGAAATCAGGGTCATTGAAACTTGAAGAAAGCCAGGCGGCCGCAGCCACTGGACAAATTCACCTCGCCCATGCCTATCAGGAAATTCTCGGCACTGTTGACATCAAGGTTGCCCAAATCCTGCTGACTTTAAGTGATACGGAAGAAAGACGACGGTACTTAAACGCCCGGAGCACACTTTCCACCCTCCTCACCCTTGGCGCTGTGCCAGTCGTCAATGAAAATGACACGGTTGCCACAAGTGAAATTCGCTATGGCGATAACGACCGACTTGCCGCACGCGTTGCCCAGATGATCGGTGCCGACTGCCTGATCCTGCTCAGCGATGTAGATGGTTTATACGAAGCCGATCCAACAACGAACCCAAATGCCAAGTTCCTGCCCGAGGTTACAGCTCTCACTGATGAAATTCTGGCAATGGCGGGCGGCGCCCAAACCAATGTCGGTAGCGGCGGCATGGTCACCAAGTTAAAAGCTGCGCAAATTGCCATGGCCGCAGGCTGCCATATGTTTATCGCCAGCGGTGCAATCCAGCATCCGTTAAGCGCTATCGAAAATGGCGCCCGGACAACCTGTTTTGTGGCACAGGATACCCCCCGCAGCGCCCGTAAAAAATGGATTGCCGGACGGCACAGCAGCCATGGTAGTCTTATTATTGACGCTGGTGCAGAAAAAGCCTTGGGCCGTGGCACCAGCTTATTGCCAGCAGGCGTTACGGAAGTAACCGGTCAATTTGACCGGGGCGACCTCGTGACAATCTTCGGCCCCTCTGGACAAGAATTGGGTCGGGGCTTGTGTGCCTATTCTTCCAAAGATGCTTTGCGGATCATTGGCCATAAAAGTGGTGAGATAACTGAAATTTTGGGATACTCTGGGCGAGATGAGATCGTCCACCGAGACGAATTGGCCCTGATCTAACCCTGCGTAATAAGTAATTAATTCAAAAGCAAAACGGACAAACGTTATGACAGCATATTCCAACATTACCGACAATCAGTCGATCGATACTGTGATGGAAGAACTGGGGCGCGGCGCGAAAGCAGCGGCTCAGATACTGTCACTCACCCCGACGGACGCAAAGAACAAGGCGCTTCAAACAGCTGCCACCTCCATGCGCTCCAACAAAGCAACCATTCTCGCTGCCAATGACAAAGATATGGCGGCTGCCGAAGAAAAGGGCTTGAATGCTTCCATGCTGGATCGGTTAAAGCTGACTGATGATCGCATTGACGCCATGGCAGGCGGCCTTGAAGATATCGCAAAACTGAAAGATCCCATTGGAGATATCATCGCGGAATGGGACCGGCCTAACGGGCTGGATATTTCCCGTGTGCGCGTGCCTTTGGGTGTCATCGGGATCATTTACGAATCCCGTCCGAATGTAACGGCGGATGCCGGTGCGCTGTGCTTGAAAGCCGGCAATGCCAGTATTTTGCGTGGCGGCTCTGAAAGCTATCATTCTTCTCGTGCTATCTGGGAATGTTTGCAGGACGGTTTGAAAGCAGCAGGCTTGCCCGCCGAAGCCATTCAGATCATCCCAACAACGGACCGGGCCGCTGTTGGCAAACTGCTGACCATGAATGATACAGTAGATGTGATTGTACCGCGCGGCGGCAAAAACTTGATTGAACGGGTGCAAAAGGAAAGTCGTATCCCTGTCTTTTCCCATCTGGATGGATTGGTGCATATCTATCTTGATAAATCAGCCGATCTACAGAAATCCAAAGAAATTGTTCTTAATTCCAAGATGCGCCGGGTCAGCATTTGCGGGGCGCTGGAAACATTGCTCATTGACCGCTCAATTGTAGAGACCCATGGCAAGGCAGTCATTGCAGAGCTGCTGGCGGAGGGTTGCGAAATCCGGGGTGATGACACCATCTGTTCGTTGGACAGCCGTGTTCTGCCCGCATCAAATGAAGATTGGACAACGGAATATCTGGATGCAATTCTTTCTGTAAAGGTTGTTGAGGATGTGAACGCCGCAATTGAGCACATCAATACGCTCGGCTCTCACCATACCGATTGCATCGTTGCAGAAAACACGAAGGCTTCTGACATTTTCTTGTCCCATGTGGACAGCGCTATTGTTCTGCTAAACGCCTCAACACAATTTGCTGATGGCGGCGAGTTTGGCATGGGCGCGGAAATCGGCATAAGCACGGGCAAAATGCACGCGCGTGGCCCTGTCGGGGTGGAGCAGCTGACCAGTTATAAATACCAGGTAAGAGGATCGGGCCAGACCCGACCATAAAGCAGTATGCGTTCAAAAAAAATTGGCCTGTTGGGTGGGTCCTTTAATCCCGCCCATAAAGGTCATCTGAATATCAGTGAATCAGCTCTGCGTACCCTTGGTCTGGATCAGGTGTGGTGGCTTGTCTCACCGCAAAACCCACTCAAGTCTTCAAAAGACATGGCGGAGTTTTCAAAACGCATGGAATCAGCGCAAGAGTTTGCGCATTCTGGCAAGATAGTGGTGTCAGATTTTGAAAAAAATCTGGGTCAGACCTATACAGCCCATACGATAGATGCTCTGAAGCAAACCTATCCCGATCATAAATTTGTCTGGTTGATGGGTGCGGATAATCTGGTGCAAATACCGAATTGGTATCAGTGGCAGGATATCTTTGAACAGGTTCCTGTCGCCGTCTTTGACCGCCCGGGATATACCTATCAGGCGCTTTTTGGCCATGCGGCGCAGATCTACAGGAAGAGCCGGACCTACCCGTCAGCGGCTGGTCGGCCTGCCCTTGATTTTGCGGAACAAAAAGCCCCTAAATGGATTTTCATTCCATATACGAAATATAATTTGAGCAGCACCTATATAAGAAATTCATATAATAATGCAGGAAAAGCTTGCTCTTCCACTAGATAATTCCCAAATTAGTGTGTAGTACACGTAATCATTCCCTTAACTGGAGTTAAAGTTAACCCTATTATGAACGCTAAAGAAGCTGTTGTATCCAAGCTCCGCGATTTGATCCATACATGCCTTGTGGACGATAAAGCGGAAGATGTTGTTTCCATTGACCTTTCCGGAAAAACCTCATTTGCAGACTATATGGTGATCGCCAACGGTCGCTCCTCCCGTCAGGTAGGGGCTATGGCTGATCATTTGAAAGAAAGCATCAAAGATGCCGGATATGGTGTTGCCCAGATTGAGGGTAAAGCCAACGGTGACTGGGTTTTGGTCGATGCCGGTGACGTCATCGTTCACCTGTTCCGCCCTGAAGTTCGGGATTTCTACAATCTTGAAAAGATCTGGGCCCCAACCGTGTCTGCGGAAATGACAAGTTAAGGAAGGGCTTTTCGGCCCTTACCGGACTGGAGAACGAGGATGCGCCTGACGATTGCCAGTATTGGCAAATTTCGCGGGGGTCCGTTGGAAGCGCTTTACGCTGAATATGCTGGCCGCCTCCCATGGCAACTGAATTTGAGGGAAGCTGAAGAGAAAAAGCCCCTCAAAGGCGAGCAGCTCAAAACCCGCGAAGCCGAACTCCTGATGAAGCTGGTGCCCAAAGGCGCAAAAAGAATCGTTCTTCATGAGCGGGGCAAAGAATATGCCAGTGTTGAGCTGGCTAATTTGCTCGGCCGTTTTGCCGATGACGGCATTCAGGATATCGCCTTTTTGATAGGCGGCGCCGACGGCCACAGCCAGTCTACTTTGAACAGCGCGGATCACCTTCTATCTCTTGGCAAAATGACCTGGCCGCACTTGATGGTTCGCGGATTGTTGGCAGAGCAGCTCTTTCGCTCTCACTCGATCCTGACCAACCACCCCTATCACAGGGTGTGAATGTGGGCATACACTGACCATAGTCTGCCCTTTTAAATGGTAATTTGGCACAGCCGACGATATAAAGATTCTATGATGAAAAATGCTGCAAAATCGGATAATGGCCCCGTTCTCCTTTGTATCCTCGATGGTTGGGGATATCGCGAAGAGATAACGGACAACGCAATCGCAGCAGGCAATACCCCCAATTGGGATAAAATGGTCGAAACCCGCCCGATGAGTTTTCTAGGCACATCCGGTGAAGATGTCGGCCTGCCTGAAGGCCAAATGGGCAATTCCGAAGTTGGTCATATGACCATCGGCAGTGGCCGGGTTATTTTTCAGGATCTGCCGCGCATCACCAGTTCAATCCACACCGGTGAATTTGCCAAAATTCCCCAATTGAATAAATTGATTGAGGATCTAAAAACATCTGGTGGCACCTGCCATATTGCGGGACTGCTCTCCCCCGGGGGCGTTCATTCCCATCAGGATCACCTGATCGCGCTTTGTCAGGTTCTGGACGCAGCCGGTATTCCCGTCCGCTTGCACGGATTCATGGATGGCCGAGATACGGCCCCAACCAGCGGCGCTGAATTTGTCCGAACTGTTCAAGATGCCTTAAGCCCCATGAACAATGCCAGCATTGCAACTCTCTGTGGTCGCTACTTTGCCATGGACCGGGACAATAACTGGGATCGCGTTGCGCTGGCCTATCACGCTTTATTCAGTGCGACGGGCGACATTATGCAAGACCCGACAACCTGTATCGAGACGGCCTATGCCTCAGACGAGACCGATGAGTTTCTGAAACCCCGCATTGCCGAAGGGTATGACGGTGTTCAGGACGGCGATGCCTTTCTGATGGCCAATTTTCGCGCGGATCGGGCTCGTCAGTTACTCAACGTCATCACGTCAGACGATTTTGACGGCTTTGATCGCGGGCAGGCTCCCAATCTCAGTTCTATTGCGGGCATGGTAGAATATTCATCTGCGCTAGCCCCCCTTGTCCCCGCGCTATTTCCGCCGATTGAGATAAAGAACACACTTGGCGAAACGGTGGCAAAAGCCGGCAGGACGCAGCTCAGAATTGCTGAGACTGAAAAATATGCGCATGTCACCTTCTTCCTCAATGGCGGCGAAGAAGCTGTGTATGAAGGCGAAGAACGTATTCTGGTGCCAAGTCCGAAAGTCGCAACTTACGACCTGCAACCTGAAATGTCGGCCCCTGAGGTTGAAGCAAAACTCCTGCAAGCTATCAAATCGGGTGGCTTTGATATGATCATCGTAAATTTTGCCAACCCGGATATGGTTGGGCATACCGGTGTCATGCCGGCCGCTATAGAAGCTGTTGAAACTATCGATGGCATTATCGGCCGCCTATCCCAGGCTGTTGAGGATAAAAAGGGTGTCATGCTGATCTCGGCAGATCACGGAAATATTGAGATGATGAAAGATCCGACGACACAGGCAGCCCACACAGCGCACACAACCAATCTGGTTCCTTTTGTACTGGCAGCGGGTGATTCGACTTTAAGCCTTGAAAATGGAACCCTCGCAGATGTCGCCCCCACCCTTTTAACCTTCTTAGGGCTTGATGTTCCACAAGAGATGAGCGGGAGAAATCTCGCCATTCGCAAAGAAAAAACACAAGAGAATCGTGCCGCATCCTGAAACACCCAGTTTAAAGAATAACCCGGCGATTCGGATCGCTCTGTTCATTCTCTGCCTGTTTGCTGGATTTGCGATCCCGAACCCCTCCATTGCCGCCCCGGATGACGAGCTTAAAAATCTGCGCAAAGCTCTCACCGCTTCCAGCGCGCGGCAGGAAGAAATCTCCGCAAGATTACAGCTACTCTCCAGTGAAATTCGATCTTTGAAAGAAAAAACGGTCCGCGTTGCCAACCGGCTTATTAAAATTGATCGCAAAATGATGACAACCCAGGACCGTTTGGTTGACATACAGAATATTGAAAAACAAACGTTGAACTCTCTTGCCCAGCAAAATAAAGGGCTGGCGGATACATTATCGGCCCTTTTACAGTTAAGCCGCCAACCGGAAGGCTCCTTGATTGGAAGTCCGGAGAATCTCGTCAACAACTTGCGAACAGCCACCCTTCTTAAGGCTGCGATAGCCGCCCTTAAAAAAGATGCTGATTCTTTGAGTGATCAACTTGAAACACTGGCATCCCTGCGCGATCAATATTTGGCAGAGCAAAATAACTATCAGGTTCTAAAATCAAGCCGTTTATCGGAACAGGAAACGCTAAATTCCCTTCTTTCATCCAAAAGGTCCGCTCAAACCAACCTCTCAGGACTGAACAGCAAGGAAGAGAAATTTCAGAAAAAACTGAGTACGGACGCCCAAAACCTTGTTGCCCTGATCAGTAATCTTGAAAAAAGAAAGCAGCTTCGTTTGCAAGAGGAACGCTTACGCGTAGAGCAGGAAATTGCCCGGCAGGAAAAATTAAGGCGGGCGGAAACCAAAAGAAAAGCGGAAGAAGCCAGACAGCTTGCCCGTGCTGAAGCACAAAAACAGGGGCAAAAGAAAAAAGACACCGCAGTGGCAAACATCCCCAAACCGCCTGCCTCGCGCAAATCGGGTAAGGATACGGCCCCGCAGAAATCACAAAAAAGTGAACCCAATTTGGCAGCCCTTACCACAAGACAGTCAATTTCCAAGGCTAAAGGAACACTTGCTTTACCTGTTGGTGGTAAAATTATCTCCAAATACAATTCGGCGAAAGAAGTGGGAAAACGGAACGGAATTGTGATCGAAACGCGCGGCAGTGCTACGGTCATATCTCCCTATGACGGACAAATCGCCTTTGCCGGTCCATTTCGTCATTACGGGCTTTTGTTGATTATTGACCACGGAGAGGGGTATCATACACTTCTGGCAGGAATGGGCTCTATCGAAGGTTCTGTTGGTCAACTATTATTGGCAGGAGAACCCGTCGGGCAAATGAAAAGCAGCAATAGTGATAAACAGTCTCTATATATGGAACTGAGAGTTAAGGGATCTCCCGTCAACCCCATTCCCTGGTTGATGGCAGGACAAAGAAAGGTCAGCGGATAATGAGAAATGTTTTTACGGGTGTTTTGGCGACAATTGTAGTCGGCCTTTCCCTGACAATTCTGTTCACACCGGAAAGAGAGGTCGAGGCAAGTTCCGAAACCTATCGGCAACTCAACCTGTTCGGGGATGTGTTTGCAAAAATCAGGGAAGACTATGTTGAAGAGGTGGACGATTCCAAGCTGATTGAAGCGGCGATTAACGGAATGCTGGCCTCTCTCGATCCTCATTCAAGTTATCTGAACCCCAAAAACTATACGGGTATGAAGGTTCAGACCCGGGGTAAATTTGGCGGACTGGGTATTGAAGTCACGATGGAAAACGGCCTGATCAAGGTTGTCACTCCTATTGACGAGACACCAGCCGCAAAAGCAGGCGTTCAAGCGGGCGATTATATCACTCATCTGGACGGCGAACCTGTTCTTGGCTTATCCCTTTCCGATGCGGTTGAAAGAATGCGGGGCCTTGTCGATACCGATATTGCCATCACAATCCGTCGTAAGGGTGTTAAAGAACCTGTCGAGATCACCATTACGCGTGCCATCATTACGGTTCAGTCTGTACGCGGTCGCCTCGAAGATGAGGATATTATCTATGTCCGTATCTCAAGCTTCACCGAACAAAGCGATAGTGGTCTTCGTAAAACAATCAAGCGGCTTCAAACAGAAGCGGGTGGTGATTTTAAAGGTCTGATTCTGGATCTTCGCAATAATCCAGGCGGTCTTCTCGATCAGGCAATTGCTGTCTCCGATGCATTCCTTCCTAAAGGAGAGATTGTTTCAACCCGAGGCCGTGACGCTCGCGATTCACAACGCTACAATGCGACGTCTGACGATATTGTTGATGGCCGACCCATCGTTGTTATTATCAATGGTGGATCAGCCAGTGCCTCCGAAATCGTTGCCGGTGCCCTTCAGGATCACCGAAGAGCCGTGGTAATTGGAACGAAAAGCTTCGGTAAAGGGTCTGTGCAAACTATTGTGCCACTTCAGGGCAATGGCGCGATGCGCATGACAACAGCGCGGTATTTCACACCATCAGGGATCTCTATTCAGGCGAAAGGTATTTTGCCAGATATCGAGGTTGAACAAGCCAGACTGGAAGTTCTTGAATCAGGCTTCAAGCGCTCAGAAGCCGACCTTCGCAATCACCTTAAAAATGGGAATGCGAAAAAAGAAGCCGAGAAAAAGGGAGAAACTGCTGAAAAAGAAGAAGTTCTGGATTATCAGCTTCTTCGGGCAAAAGATCTGTTGAAGGGTGCGTCCCTTTTTGCGAAAAGGAACTTCAACTAATAACAGAGCCCCTTTTTTCGTAAATCGAGCGAGTACCTCGTGCCAAAATCAGAAACGAGAAAAAGACAAAAACCGGCCTCCTCTAGCGGAGTGCCGGTTTTATCTATCCTGTTCGGGCTGCTTTTTGCGGCCCTCTTGGGCGTTGGTGGGTGGCTCTATTGGGCGGATATGAACAAGGACCATACGTCCTTGTCAGCGGCCAGCACTGACATATCCCCGCCTCAGCCTGCCGGCAAAGAACAGCCAGCAGAACACGATAGCGAAAAGAAAGAGGAAGACCATCAGCCTTCTTCCAAGGATGAAGAAAAAGCTCATTCCGATCCTCAGGCCCCCGAAATAACACCTGCGCCTCCTGAAATTGCGAAAGAAACCGATCATCAGGACGCTGAAGAAATAACTGAGGCGATAAAAGAAACATCGCCGCCGACGGCATCAAAGCCGCTTGATACGCCGACCGAAGAAAAACCGATTGTTGACCATAAAACGACAGGAACCGAGACGCCGGAATCTATTCAGAAACCTATAGAAGCGGCCAAGGAACCTGTAGTCCCACCGGCACAAGAAAAAACGGCAGAGACGCCAGTGGAGCCCGATACAGCCAAAACGGCTGAAACAAAAGAGCCGGAGAAGCCTGCCAAACAACAGATATCGAAAGAACAGCCCGAGAAAACGGCAACCAAGCCCGAGATAAAGACGATTGCACCTCCTGAAAAGGCAACCCCGCTCGCGCCGGCTCCCGACCCGGAACTTACAAAAAATTCTGATTTCGGACTTCTTCCTGTTGTCGGCCCCACCGGTCGTCAACCTTGGCGTATCTACGCGCGCCCGTTTGATGATCCTCTTGATCGGCCTAGAATAGCCATCATCATCAGTGAAATGGGCATGAGTACATCAGCGACCCGCTCTGCCATCCAAAACCTGCAAGGCTCGGTTTCTCTCTCTTTTAATCCCTATGCCCGTGACCTACAAAACTGGATCGGTCAGGCGCGCGCTGCAGGGCATGAAGTCCTTTTACAGTTGCCGATGGAACCCTTCGGCTATCCTAAAAATGATCCTGGGCCGCACAGCCTTTTAACCAGCCTGACTGATCGGGAAAATCTCAATCGGCTTGATTGGATGCTCGGGCGGTTTACCGGATATTCCGGTGTGACCAATCAAATGGGATCAAAATTTACCGCAAAAGCAGACTATATCAGGCCTGTGCTGGAGGTAATAAAATCCCGCGGCCTCCTTTTTGTGGATGGACGGACATCTGCTAAAAGTGTGGCCGGGCAACTCGCAGCCAAGATCGATATGCCGGTGGCCATCAATAATCGTTTCCTTGATCATAAGGCGGACAGAGGCACTATTGATGCCCGTTTAAAAGATCTGGAAAGGATCGCCCGTTACACAGGCACTGCGGTCGGTATCGGCTACCCCTACCCCGTCACTCTGGAGAGGATAGCCGCCTGGTCCCAAACTCTTGCGCGTAAAGGCTATGTGCTCGCACCGGTTTCTGCCGTTATCAATAGACAGGAAATCCAATGACTGACGCCTCGAACCTCCCTTACCGCCCTTGTGCCGGTATGATGGTTGTTAATGCTGAAAACAAGATTTTTGTCGGCAAGCGGACCGACATGGTTTCTGATCATTGGCAAATGCCACAAGGCGGCATTGATGAGGGGGAGAATGCGCTGGAGGCCGCCAAACGGGAATTACTTGAAGAAATTGGCACCAATAATGTGGAACTCATCCATTCCCTTGATGACTGGTTGAACTATGATCTCCCGGACCATTTGGTCGGCAAGATCTGGAAGGGAAAATACCGGGGCCAGAAGCAGAAATGGTTTCTCTTTCGCTTTTTAGGCAATGATTCGGAGATTAATGTCGCCACGGATCATCAGGAGTTTGGTGACTGGAAATGGACGAGTTTGGATGACCTAACCCGAGAAATTGTTCCTTTTAAAGAAGAACTTTATGGAATCATTACGGAAAAATTTCGCCCATTTCTATAAAAATGTAACAATCGCTATTCGTGCATACCCGAAAACTGCTGTTTTTCGGAACGACTCTATTAACGCAACAAGATATAGTAGGTCAGCCTAATTCAAACCCCTACCGAAATTTAAGCTATTGTTTTATCGAAATGATTACGCTTATACTTATTAACGTTTTGTTAACGATAAAAATTATGTTTTTGTTAACCATAACCAGAAGTTGGAAGAACAAAGACAAAAAATCGGCTCAATAAAACAGTTCGGAATCGGAATAATTTAAATCAGCACACTGAGTATTCGGGGAATTCGTTAAGTCACCGCTGATTGTAACAAGTAGCTGAATAGTGAGAGTAAGATGAAACATTACGAAGAACTCACGGGGAGTGAAGGCCGGCGGATTTTTTATCGAGCCGAAAGATTTAGAGCCTCCGTCCTTATGCAGGACATATCACCCAGCATTCACGTCGATGACAGTTCATTCGAACTTTTTGATCTCAGCATGAGTGGATTAAGTTTCGTCAGTCCGAGTAGCAAACAGTGGTCTGAAGAGGATGACAAGGATATCCCCATAACCCTGAATCTCGGCCCTAACGAAATATTTCAGGGAAAAGGTAAGATTCGTCGGATCGAACCTCATGAGGACCGCCAAAAAGTGGCTCTTGAGCTGACCAAGGGTTATCTGGACATACAAAACATCCTCGAACATCATGACGATTTGGCACTACAGAATACCATTCAAGCTGGTCTGAGAGATTTATCTGCCGAAGTCTCTACCGGATATAAAACAGTTGTCGCCGATGCCGTATACCTGCTGCGTTCCGCGCGGGAAACACTTGAAAAAATTGAAAACGATCTGCCGATAGATACCCCGCGTCGCAGCGAACGTATTCAGGAGATCATTCTTGAATGTGAAAAAACGGCCCATACCCGTTGGAAAGACATTTCCAAAAGAGGGATGCTCGAACTGCACGCGATGCGTGGCAATCAAAATACAATCGATGCTGCAAAACACTATACAGAAAAAACCCTCACCCCGGAGCTGATGGGCGGCGCGAGCTGGAATAGAGCCTATGAAAAACCTCTGGGATATCCCGGTGATTTCGAAGTGATGAATTTCGCCTATAACCTCTCCATGATCGGAGAGACCGCGTATGAAAAATTCTGTCATATGCTCGGCACGTCAACGGGTGAATTTATCGCAACCCGCATGACAATGGTAAAACAGAAGATTGCCGAACTGACTTCACTGGCAGCGCAGCAGGGCAAATCAAACCTCAAGATAACCAGCCTTGGATGCGGCCCGTCACAGGAAGTGGCCAATTTTCTGAGAGGTCATGTGCATCCATTAGCGGTGCATTTCACCTTAATCGATCAGGATCACGACGCGCTCGCCTTTGCATATAAAAACTGTTACCCGGAAGTCTCCAGATTGGATGGCCGGGCCACGGTGCGTTGCCTGCATGCGACATTCCTGGAATTTCTGGCGACAGGTAACCTGTTCAAGAAAATCGAGTCACAGGACCTTATTTACGCAGTGGGTCTGGTCGATTACCTCTCTGATCAGCGCGCCAAACGCATGGTCAACGATCTTTATAAAAACCTCAATCCCGGCGGTACAATGATGATCGGCAGCATGCGCGATTCTGATACTAGCCTGGAATGGCAGGTCGAGTTCGTAACGGATTGGCAGCTTGAATATCGTGATGAGGATGAAATGCTGGCGATGACAGAGATATTACCGGATGCTGCTAAAAGAAGGGTTGTGGCCGATACAACGGGGCATTGTCACATACTGGTTGTAACAAAACCAACCGAGGAAGATCTAGCGCACTAACCTTGCGCTGCTTGCGCCCGATCTGCATTCTCCTGATAGTCCTTTAAGTAACGTTCCGGCGGGAAGCAGATATGGGCATCACACCCTTGACCCAGCTCACTCACCAGCGTGATTGATCCGCCGTGCAGCTCCATCACATTCTTGGAGAGGGGCAGACCGAGCCCGGTGCCATCGTAGTTTCTTGATAGGCTGTCCTCAATCTGTACAAACGGTGCGAAGACTTTTTCGATATTTTTGGCTTCAATACCAATCCCCGTGTCGGAGATTTTAACGTCAAGGGCACCATCCTTAAGGTTCTTGAAACTGATGGTTACCGATCCACCGCGCGGTGTAAATTTTATGGCGTTTGACAGAACATTCAAGAAGACCTGAGAGAGCAGCCGTGCATCGGCAAAAACAATCTGATCTAATTTTGGAATATCAACGGCAACCCGAACCCCATTTTCTGCGGCCTTATCACGGAGAATACGCAAGCTGGCATTAATGACACCTACGAGAGAAAGCTCCTGCTCCTGCAAAGTCAACTTTCCAGCTTCCGCTTTTGATAGATCCAGAATATCGTTGAGGATACTCAACAGATGCTGGCCACTGTTTTTAATATCTTGCGAATATTCCTTATATTGAGGCGTTCCCAACGGGCCGAACATCTCTTTTTCAAGAATTTCGGAAAAGCCAATAATCGCATTCAGGGGTGTTCGTAGTTCATGGCTCATAATGGCCAGAAATTCAGATTTCGCATGATTGGCCGACTGTGCTTTTTCGGCAAGATCATCACTTATTTGACGCTCATCCTCCAGCAATTCCATATTGACGAAATCCCGGCGTTGCGACAATTCCTGAAAATAAGCCGCAAAAATACCCATCCCGCAAGTCATAATCAAAAAGAAATTATTGGAGAGAAGAATTACCAAAGGAATTGGATTAAGCCATACTGCCGATACCTGATAGGCCACGACAAGGAATACTGTGACGAAGGTGGCGTAAAGAAATCGGGTGGGCGGTAAGCAACAGCAGAAGATTATCAGCGGTGTCAGTCCTGCGTAATATAGATAACTTCCAGGCTCATT
>PJEL010003471.1_pt1 | contig 13451 bp, 12 predicted proteins | sample 1853271 | NCBI WGS metagenome assembly PJEL01 (sample SAMN08108733, study PRJNA415343) | Invertebrate metagenome, whole genome shotgun sequencing project. | host: Globobulimina | place: Sweden: Gullmar Fjord | collected 2015-08 | reverse complement strand
TACAAAATATTGACAGTCTCATAGATAGAGAGTAGATGGGAAGCCCTGAAAAGAAGAAAAATCTGGCATCTAAAAGTAACTCCGATACATCCATAGAGCAGGAAATATCAACTCAGGAGAATCGTGAGGAGTCAGGACCGCCAATCACTTGGCTACATGATCTTCCTGGTCTCTGCAGTCCAGACGCATTTTTCAATGATCTCCTGCTACGATGCTCGTTTGATCTTGTGCGCAATACCCATTTTGCACAGGGAATAGCAGATAGAATACAGTTGCAACTCGATCGGATCCATAAACCAGACTATGTACAATCCTTGAGTATCATACAGGTAGATGCAGGGCGAACAAGCCCAAGAATTAGCAACCTGTATAGCCTCCCACCCACTTTTCCAGACACCAAAATGCCACAGATAGCATTTGATATGAAATACGAAGGATCTTTCTCTATTACGATAGAGTTAAAAGTAGATCTGCGTGACTCAAAAGGTTGGGGAACTCTTGATAAAGCCCTTGATATGATTGAAGGAAGTAGACCCAGAACCCTACAAGAAGGCTCTGAGGAGATTGACCTGCTCCATACTCTCTCCGGCGTGCATGAAGAAGAGATAGATGTTGCTGAAGATAAAGAATCTTCCACTCGCACTAATTTAGAGTGTTTGAGGAAAGAAGCTGCACAACGCTTGAGAAAATTTGCAGACTCGACGGCATCAAGGCTGGCATCAATACCGTTGCGAGTGAAATTGACATTCTCAGCACTTGAAGGACCCATGTGTGCCTGGGTCATGCCACCCCCTAGTGATCGATTGTTCTGGTCTTTCCTAAAGCCACCCAAAATCTCTATCTCCGCTAAACCACAATTTGGTGAACGAGTCTTCAAATATGCATACCATGCATCAAGAGCAAGTGCATGGATAGAGGCTCGCATGAAGTTATCCTTCCAAAAAAACCTCGTTTTCCCAAGTGGAGGAGATTTCAGAATACCAGGACTTCTTAGTGTAGAAAATCCTATCATGTCAGGAACTGGAACGGTCTCTGACAATGAGGACATCGTGCCTGAGGAGATTGCACGCTCCGAGCCCTCGAGCTCAAAACCTTTCTTTGATATGAGATTCAGAAAGTAGACAGATTACATAAAGTGTATGAGAATCTCATGTGAACCCAATATATATTGAGTAAACATTAGTGGTATATGTAATGTGTAGAGAAACAATAAATATCACCCTGGTGGCCATGTCATCTGTCTTCCACCAATTACATGGATATGCAAGTGATACACACTCTGTGAGCCATCTGGCCCGTCATTGATAACCAACCGGAAGCCCTTCTCACCCATGCCCTCTTGTTTAGCAACATTCTGAGCAGTATAAACCAGGTGCCCCAGCAGCTCTTTATGACTTTCGTCAGCATTTGATAGCCTTGTCAAGGCACCCCTGATCTTTGGAATAACAAGGAAATGCACAGGTCCCTGTGGAGATACATCCCTGAATGCCAAACACTCGTCATCTTCGTAAATAATATCAGCTGGTATCTCCTTTTGGATTATTTTATCAAAAATGGTAGGTTCTCCTGAACTTCCTGCCCTGCACCAAGCATTCACTAAAATGAATAGGTATGCTCCATCAATAGACACACAAGCAAACAGAGAGCCAAACAGACATACCCAGATGTAGCAGCTTCCTTTGCCTTGTCAACCTCAGACATTGCAACGACTTGATGACGAGAGACAGCTGCGTTGACAAAGATTAACCGTTGCTGAGAAAACCCTGTCCACTTGTGCAGGTGTCGTAAACTTGTTTCAAGCGACCGAGACGGCGATTGACGTGTGGCACCAAGACCTTGATTTGAAATTCCTGATACAAACGTACGAGTATAAGGCTGCTGCTCTTGCTTTAACAACGCAGCAACACGTCCGTGTTTATCAGCTCCCCGTCGACAGGCTTTCAGCACAGCGTCGAGGCACGGCATACAGCGTGTTATTGCAGAAAGAAGATACGATTACACGCGAATGATTGAATTAAGTCTTCTTCTGATCTGAGAGAGACCATTGACTTTGTAACAAGATCCTTAAGGATATAGCTCAAAGCTTTGAGAATCCTTTGAGGAGGATGCCCCAAGGTACCATGCAAATTTCATTTGAGGCATGCCCCAATGAAGCAAGTGGCTATGTGTTGGCTTTCCTCATTAATTATTCAATATAGAATGTTATCAGTCACGCATCGTACTTGTAATACTCCATAGAGTAGTTGCTGACAAGTTCAAGTTCTCTCCTGAAACGTTTTCAACGGTTTTGTGGCATGTAATTACTGAGGGAGGGTTTTCAGGCGACATACATGTGTGATTGTAGGATCTAAGATCATGCAACGGATACATGGAGTTGAACTGCGCTGGAGTTACTCTCTCCTTACCAAAAAAGGGAGGCCAGATGTGAGGCTTTCTGGCTTGAATCCTCGCCTTGTTCTAGGAACAATGATGTATGGAGATAGTATTTATACGGATGATGCTTTTGCTCAGATGGATCATGCCTTTGAACATGGGATCGTATCGTTTGATTCTGCAGAAATGTATCCTGTGCCACAATGTGCAGAGACACAAGGAGCATCTGAACGGTGTATTGGGGAATGGATGGTGTCCAGGAAAATTCCTAGGGATGCTGTCGAATTGTCGACAAAAATATCTGGACCTGGTGGTATGGATTGGATTCGTGGGGGTCCAGAGAGGCTAGATGGCGAAAATATAGTTGCTGCGGTAGAAAATAGCTTGAAACGGTTGAACACAGAATATGTTGACACATTGCTGCTGCACTGGCCAGATAGATATGTGCCTATGTTTGGAGATAGTATATATGAGTCTCAATATGCATATGATAGTTTCTGCTCTTTTGAAGAACAGAGAGAAGTAATGGATCGATTGCATAGAGAGGGGAAGATCCTGTCCTTTGGACTGAGCAATGAAACCCCATATGGGGTAATGAAATTTTGCCAGACAGGGGTGTCAGATTCCATGATACGGCCTGCGGTGATTCAAAATTCGTATAACCTTCTTTGTAGAACCTTTGAAACTGGTGGTTTGGCAGAGTGCTGCCATATGGAAGGTGTTGGGCTCATGGCATATTCTCCTCTAGCAATGGGGCTCTTGTCTGGCAAGTATGATTGTCATGGATTTTGTGAAGATACAGAAGCGCGTCTTGTGAAATTTAAAGGAAGGTATGCAGAGGCTGAATCGAGGTATGGCCCGAAACCAAACGTATATGAAGCTATAGAAGCTTATGTGAAATTGGCAGAGAAACATGGCATGACACCAGTTGAGCTTGCCATGAGGTTTGCATGTTCGCATCCCCAGGTTGTGTCTGTGGTTGTCGGAGCTTCCAGTATCTCTCAGCTCAATACTCTAATACTCTCACATCATGAAGGACCTCTAGAGATAGGTCTACTGACGGAAATTGATGCCATTCATGCACGATATCCAAATCCTTGTCCATAATGGAATCCTTGAATTACATATTATGCTACATATGTATTTATGGTCTACTCAATGGGAACACCTTCCAGATCAAAAATAGATCTTCCTATAATTTTGCACTTTCTCATTTGTCCGATTTCGACTGGATCTAAATCTCCTTCTGGATCTTGGATGAACACAATGTTATCAATATCAGGAGCATCCCATTCAGTTCTCCCAAAAATCTCGCCATCCTCTGTCATACCATCAATCAATACGTTGATTTCTTTTCCATACATACTGCGAGCCCATTCTTCTCCAATACCTTGTTGGAGAGAAATGAGTTCATCCCTCCTTGCCTGACGAATTTCTTCGTCTATCTGCTCCTCGTAATCTGCTGCTGGTGTTCCATCCTCTTCACTATATGCAAATGCCCCCATTCTCTCAAATTTGAAATCTTTCACGAAATCCACAAGCTCTCTGTGATCTTCTTCTCTCTCTCCTGGAAATCCAGAAATAAATGTCGTACGCAATGCCAAATTTGGGATCCTCTCTCTTAATTTTGTCAACAAGTCCACAGTGTGATCCTTTGGTGGACGATTCATGGTCAACAACGTCAGGTTGCTAATGTGCTGAAGAGGCATATCAATGTATTTGCAGACTTTTGGATTCTCTGCAATCTCTTGAATTAATTCATCATGAAAATAAGACGGGTATGCATACAAAATACGAATCCATTGCAACCCATCAATCTTCCCAAGCTCCCTGAGCAAGTGAGCCAAATTCTTTCCATCTCTACGGTCTTGACCCCACTGATTCGTATCTTCTGCAATCAAGTTCAACTCTAAGACACCCTGAGACACAAGGTATTTTGCTTCTTCCACAATGGAATCCCATGTCTTTGATCTAAATTTACCCCTGCATGAACATCATCATAGGTCATGGGCATGAATATACAATAAACATCTCAACCATCATCATCATCGTCCCCATCGTCATCTATCAGCAGTATAATGTATCTTGTCTCCTTACTGCGATCACTGGAATATGCCATCCTGGAGTGTATCCTATCCATCCTCAATGTGTTGAATCTTTGCAAAGAGACCAACCATACTCTCCGGTACAATTGTTGAATAAGACGATTCTCCCATCCAAGACCAACAATTATCGTATTATATTGAGAATCAATATAACACTTAATATTCTGATTGATACCCACTAGAGATTGGGTGCCTCGAGAAAGGCGAGGACAAACAAACATCATCAGCATATTAAGCCAGAGCACAGCGCAACTTCACTGGAAAGGTTCTCTTCTTTGCACCTTCGATAATGGGAAATACAGAATCTCGTCAATCCCCACTGGAAAGTGCTGGAGTTGTCCTCTTCAAAGCTGTCGTTGAAAATGGGGAATTTGTTGCATGGGAGCAATTTGCTGAAAACGTAACCCCATCCTTTTATAATATCAACGAAGACCTTCCTCATTCTTCAACTGAATGGCATTTAGAATTTGAGGGTTCTGTAGAATACCCAGATATTGTTGTTGATACCAAAACCCAATTCTCTTCTGCAGAGCTGAAATGTGTCTTTCAAGCAGGGGAAGGATCCTTTTGGGCTCTTCTGTTCCCTTCTTCAGATAATTTTGCTCAGTTTTCTCAGAGATACAATGGATGTTTGTTTGAAAATACATTCCAGACTCAGCTGAATGACGAAAATCTAGAAAAGGTATGATCAAACACAACTGATACCCCAGTAGCATTATCAATATTCTCACCCCACTCTTTTTGCAGGAACTTGGTCCATTAGCCACATCTGGTCAAGCTGAAACTGAAGAATCTCGGCAACAATGGATAGAAGATATGGATGTTGACGAGCCAGAGCCACCTGATAGCCATACCAAGGATAGACTTGTGGCTGAGAAAGGTTCAGACCTCAGGGCAATCATCATGGGAAGCAGAGAAAGATCCTATCTTGTCGGTGAAAAAGGCATTAGTGTCATGGGAAACACATCCCAAGGCCTTGAAGATTTGGATGTCGAGCTCTCATTTGAATCGCTCAGCCTTGGTGGCACACCATCTTCAACCGGAAGAAGACGATCTTCCTTAGGAGCAAGGAGTACACCTTCAACCAACATGTCTAGCTGCTCAAAAGGCATTCTCATGGATTATGAGAGCAAGATGAATCTTCTATCTCCTGGAAGCAGCTCTATCTACAACACAGATTTGGAAACTGGAAAGCTGCTCAATGAATTTGCCTTTAAAAAGGATGATATTGATATCCACGTCGTCGATATTGTCAACGACAGTAAATCTTCCCAGATGCAGGATCACAGCACATTCCTTTCTCTCGGTGAAAAGACTATTGATCGATGGGACACACGTGTCAAAGGAGGATTGGCACAAAGCATGGCATCACCTATTACTCTTGACTATGAGGGTGGCCGCAGTTACGCTAAAAATCCTAAATTTTCTTGCATAGCAACCACTGGCCAAGGATATCGAGCTGTAGGCTCTCAAGATGGCAAAATTCGGCTCTACAATGACAAGGTGGAGCAGATTGCCAAAACCTCCATACCTGGGTTGGGTGCACCCATTGAGCATATTGATGTCACTTATGATGGACGCTGGGTCCTAGCTACGACTAAATCATTCTTGATTGTTCTCAAAACAATGTATAAGGAAGGAAGCAAGGAGTTGTGTGGTTTCACATCACGTTTGGGAGCAAAAGCTCCAAAACCCAGACTGCTCTCACTCAAACCAGAAGACAGCATCTATACAAACAATGCCCCATTTGAAAAGGCAAAGTTCTCTTGGATCACAGACAATGCTAGAAAAGAAAGATACATTGTCGCCTCCTGTGGACGATTCACAGTCCAGTGGAATTTCAGAGCAGTGAAAGTAGCCAAGCCTGATGTGATTACAAATGGGCTCACGACAGTCCAAAAGTACACCCTCATACCAAAATCCGAGAATATTGTCGATACGACTTTTATGCATGATACATTTGCTTCTCATGGTACCACATCACCCCTTGTGGTTCTCACCAAGCAAAGAGTGTATAATGTTGATGATGATGATGATGAAGAAGAAGAAGAAGGCAACGAAGCCAGACGTTTACGGTTTTAAACATGTAATATACGTACCTAAATCCTGGAATAGCACAAAAGGTACAGGCATGATTACACCCTTCAGCCACCCGAAGGTATGCTGTGTGACGAGGTGTCAGCCTAAACCTGTCCCACTCTGGACGAAAGCCAACAGTCGACTCACCTACCTGCACACGTCCCCTATTTTGATATTCAATCTCGTCAATCTCTGGAGGCGCTCCCAGCACTTGCTTCAATGATGCTGACAAGTTTCCATAATTTTCAAAGCCCATGACAAGATCAATCTCTGGCATTTGTTCAGCCAATTCATCGTTATATCTCTGCGCAAGGCACCCAGTAACAATCACTTTTTTCACTTTACCATTCCCTTTCAATGCTGCCGCCTGAATAATATTCTCAATAGAATCTGCCTTGGCATCCTCAACAAACCCACACGTATTCACAACAATAGCATCAGACTCTTCATGATTATCAGTCACATCAAACCCACTACGGTACAAGTCTCCCAGAAGCACTTCTCCATCTACAGTATTCTTTGGACATCCCAAGGACACCATTGACACTTTCTGCCGTGCATCTTGATTGGTTTCATGTGCTTGGACAGAGACCTTTGAAGAACGTCGGCCAAGCAAATGCCCCGCCTGACAGATCTCTGGACCATACAATGGTCTTTGTATTTGAAAACCTCTATTCATAATAGAATGACAGATTCCCAGTAGTAGTAAGACCTGTGACACGAGAGCATGCAGCAGGGCACTGGTGTTTTAAATCCACACAATTGGTGACAATGTGACTCCACCAGATACGTAAACAAGGTAAACGTAACTAAAATGTAGTAATTAATGAATAATAATGGTCATGTATGAGATGTACGATCACTCATACTCTCCATGTGAGAGTGTGACCAAGGTCAGTCTCTTGAGAAGATCTCAGCATTGTATCCAACCAAGAGTCTCATCTGTTGGATTCTACATCATATCAACTGTACATATCACACAGGTGTTTAACATGGCATCTACCATGATCAAGGCATCCTCATGCATGAGGATGTCTCAAGGCACATGGCATGGACATGTAGTGGTGGCAGAGTCTGTCTAGAACCTTTCTACTTGGGTAGAAGACAGACATTAAAACAATGCATACGAAAACTATAATTCATTAATTACACAGGAAAAAACAATATTGTAGTAGTAGGTATATGTATACGAATGAACGTGTAGAAGAAGACCTGGGTCGTGTTATTATTTGTGGGATGCAAGAGGACATTATTCTATTCATATGAGTTCACATCCAGAGACTAGATCAACGGTCAAACTAAGGAAGAGAAAATCATCTCCAGTAGATTGTTTAGAGCATGCTGACGCGAGTTTTAATGGCATCAGAGATGTGGGTGCAGTCCCTGCCTTGAAGTCTCCTACGAGCTATGAGGCATTTGTTTCTGCGGCGAATGCTGTCGGAGTGCTCTACCAGACATTGAACAATAGTAAAGAAGAAGGTGCTCGTGCGGCATTGATAAAGCTGTATGAATGCTTGCCACCGGATGATGATGAGACATTGTCTGTGAAGGATTTGAAACGGTACTTGATGCAAGAACTGCATGCATTGCAAAAGAATCAAGGGACTGCATAGTATTGTTCCAGTATTTATACAAGTAGGAATAGCGATGAAATAAGCACATGTAACATGTTGATGTGTATGTAAGAATGTGACGTGCACTGCTTTTGTATGAGTGGCAAAGGTACCGACTGCTCTGTCCTCTCTACCCTGTTGAGATTATTTGAAAATCTGGTGATAATATCAATCCTGCGTTTATCCTCATACCGTATCTGAGAGCTCAAGGATCTTCCAGTATAGTCAATCATGTCTATCCTATGAAAGCTACCGTGTTGGTGAAGGCATGGATCTGATACCCAGAGTGCCTGTATTGGTGGGTACAGTGGATTGAGCATGTCTGGGGATACCAATGATTCTATCGTCTCGTTCGTCTCGGTCTTGAAGGATATTCCAGCCATGTTAAGGTTCTGAGGATTCCAATCTAGTACAAGATATGTCTCGCCAGCTGTATCCCTGGATACCAGGAATTGTATTGGCATGGCCTGTGCAATATGTATCCCTGATGTATCACCATGCAACAGATGTATGGCTGCACACCGAGACTCGAGACTGTAGGTTGCTCTGGTACCATACGTCTCCTGGAATGGATACTCATCTGTCAATCCCATATAGTGCTTCACGAGACCCTGCCCTACTGATGGTATGCTCGAGTTGCAGGGCACAAGACCCTTGTGTACCAGGCGCAGCGAATGCTGTGGAGCATGGAATGCCATCTGATCTCCCAAAAGCGAGAAAATCTTTCTCTGATGGAAATCTCCACCTCTATATTGGTGAAATACTTCATCTTTGAGGAGGCTGAAGTCGAGCGTAGTGCGCATCAAAGTATCCTGCATGCTCTGGAGAATTTCACACTCTATTCCTCTGAGATTGTTTCTTGTGGCAAGCACAACATCGCCAGTGTTGAATGATATCGGCCAGCGCGACAAGTCTCGATACCCACATACAAGTGTGTGGGTGATATTCAATCGTACGACAGCCCCTAGGGGTGATTTTCCCTTGGATATCTCTGGAGAGTCGAATGGATAGAGGATCAAATCTTTCTTGGTAATGGTTGGGCCTATGAAAACTTCAACCCTGCTGCCTGGCCACGTAACCCAACCATTAAGGATACGAGTGCTGAGACTTGCGTCCCCTGAGCAGCACCCAAGAACATCAAAGCTTTCTTGGTATTGATTATCTCTCACCCATTGCCCCGAGTCGTCTAGAGGACTGATGATGTTTCCTCCAGGTGGCCTACTCACTCTATATTGGTATGGGTGACGACTTCCTAGCATGTGATAGAACTCATGAAGCATGTGATACGTGGAAATTGAACATGCTGATGTCATGACAATCTCTTTTGGTGACCTGTACCAAACCTTGAAATCTGGCATATGCGGTCGCAATGGAAATGGAGCCAATGCAACGAGAGCCCAATACTGCAGGGTGTCTGACCGAGATGCACGAACAAGACCTTCCGAAATAATATCATAGGGCGATGGAGATGGATTCCCAGATGTATTCAAAATGATATCTTGGGAGACAGCAGGGTTCATATCAAGCGATAGCTGACCATACGAATCTCTAATTAATTGATGATTGACCATATCAAACATCCCCGAATATTGGATCAAACTCTCAACGTCCAAATTGGAGCATCCATATGGAGATCCATGAGGATTCAGGATGTTTTCTATATTTCTTCTTTTCATAATGAAACTTCCCCCATCTGTCGTACTTGCATATTTCATCGGAACGAATAAGACACGCTTTCCAAGGCCAGATGTAGGATCATCTGCCGTTTTGATTCGGAGACCTCCTGCCAAAAACATATCTTCGCATTTTACCACTCTCAGAATGCTTTTTATGTGATTATTATCAAGTATTCTATAGTCAAAGAGTCTCTCAGACACAGAATCGTTGCCAAAGTAGTACTCTTCGCTCCAATTCAAACTTTTAGCAATGGTCAAACCGATTTGACTTCTATAGGTACTGCGATCAAGAGGCCTTAACCCATTTGAATTGTACATGCTACTGAACTGGAATTCTACAGAGGTGGAAGGATCATCTATCTTACGTACAATTATATCTCGAGTGGTGTGGCGTGTTTCGCCATCTAAAACATAAATCAATGTGCAGGAAAAGACACCAGCAACAGGAAAACTGACTGTACACCGCTTCTCAGCGCAACCTATCCTATCATCTGGAATCCCGGGTATGGAGACTTTATACAAAGGTATTGATGACATTTCTTTCGTTCTATCTCTAAATATAATATCTATAGTGACTTTTTCATGCACCGTGACGACTGGATTGACATGCATTTCTGCATGAATGCTCTTTCCATATTCTTTCGTCATCTCCTGGTCTCTGTCCTGTGTGGTTAGGATTATCTCATATAATGTAATATCTTTTGCAATTTCTCCAGTAGGAGCAACCAGTAGCCTCATTTCCTCTGTGATTTTTGAAGACTCTACTGGCTTGGAAGAATGAGAACTGTCAACCTTTAAAGTTGCCATACTGGAGTCAATCACATCCATCTGTAGTACATGGGTCGCATTCTCCTGAATATCAAAAGAATCCTGACCAAATAGAATAGTCGATTCTACGCAATTGACGGAAATCTTCCAATCTGCCAGAGCCAGGAGAGTGAATTTCGTCTTGTGAAGGCATGAAATGGCCATCTTGATACATAGAGAGAACTCTTTGGCTTCTGTGAACAGTCCAAATGAATATACGCTTGCAGAAACTATTTGATGTGATTGATAATTTAATATTTCAGTATTTTTTTGGCAGGAACAGTGACCGAGAATATGAAGAGGCTGGTGGGATTGGTCACTTTTGAATATGCCAATGTTTGAGGCAGAGACAATCTGTACCACCAGGGTCAGACACTGGAGCAACCACCATGCCAGCATGTCATTCATTCATGGATATATGACAAAATCTTTTACATGTATCATGTGAGTATTAGATAACAAAACTGGTTGACAATCTCGAGAGTTTGATTGAACAAGAATGTCTACACGATCAGGGGCCCTGCTTCCAAAATCTTGTGAGCTTCTTCAGGTGTCACATGACCACCACCATCTTCATAAATCTCGAAATTCTCTCTAAACAAGTGTGCCAAATTCATCAGCGTAGCTTCATATGCCTCCTTATCCACCCAGGCATTTGATGGCATCAAGACGTCACTGGGGACGTCAGTCACAGACTTGGGGACCTTGAGGTTGAACACTGGCATCGTATCATATTCCGCACTAGAGAGTTCACCACTATGAATCGCATCAACAATAGCTCTAGTATGACGTAATTTGAATCTATGACCGGTGCCATAGCTGCCAGCGGTCCAACCTGTGTTGATAAGCCAGGCTGTGGCACCATGCTTGTCCATCTTCTCCGCCAGCATGGATGCATACTTTGTGGGATGCCACATCAAAAACGCAGACCCAAAACATGCTGAGAATGTAGCTTCGGGTTCTGTCACACCCATTTCTGTTCCTGCCACTTTTGCAGTGTACCCACTGATAAAGTAATACATTGCCTGCTCTTTTGTCAGTTTTGAAACTGGTGGTAGGACTCCAAATGCATCACAACACAACATGATTATATTTTTTGGGTGACCAGCAACACATGGAATATGTGCATTTTCAATATACTCAATTGGATACGAGGCTCTTGTATTTTCTGTGATTGAGTTGCTCTCGTAATCAACAACTCTATTGTCGTTGTCAAATACAACATTTTCCAAAACTGTTCCAAATTTGATGGCATCAAAAATCTCTGGTTCGTTATCTCGCTTAAGCCCAATGGCTTTTGCGTAACATCCACCTTCAATATTGAAGACCCCCGTATCTCCCCATCCATGCTCATCATCCCCAATCAAAGGCCTGTGAGGATCTGCTGACAGTGTTGTCTTTCCTGTTCCTGAAAGACCAAAGAACATTGTCACATCCCCATCTTTTCCAACATTGCAACCAGAATGAAGTGACAAAATGCCCTTCTTAGGCAACCAATAATTCATCAATGAAAACACCCCCTTTTTCATCTCCCCAGCATACTGTGTGCCAAGAATAATCATTTCCTTGTGCTCAAGAGACACGTCAATAGATGTCGGTGAGGTCATATACGATGTGTAACGATTTGCAGGAAAAGCTCCAGCATTATAAATTGTGAAATCAGGCGTCCCAAAATCCGCCAGTTCCTCTTCGGTAGGACGAATGAGCATATTATGCATGAACAGGGCATGATAAGCCCGTGCACATACAACTCGAATTTTCATGCGAGATGTTGGATCCCATCCAGCAAATCCATCAAGAACATAAATTCTATCCAGCATGTTCAGATAATCAACAGCCCTCTCTCTGTTCAATTTAAATGTGTTCTCATCCATTTCAAAATTAGGAGACCCAGCACCCCACCAGATATCATCCATGGACGCAGGATCCTTCACCACGCGCTTATCCCTTGGAGACCTTCCAGTCTTTGCTCCAGAAAGTGTCGCCAGTGCCCCTGTTGAAGTAATATGAGAACTCTTCTCGTGTTTTAGAGCATGCTCATAGTACTCTGCAACTGAAAGGTTGTGAAAGACTACCACTGGCTTCAGTCCAACATCCCCCATATCATGAAACATTTCTCTGACCACTTCCGTTTGCTTGGCCTCCATTTGAGCCCTACTACGAGGGCTCTGAGGCATATACAAATGTCGAGGCTCTTTCGACACAATCCTGGGACGCGTCGCAGTCGCTTTGGAACCAAGAGTTTGAGCTATACTCTCCTCTCTTTTCATTGCCACAGATTCATCTTTCTCTTTTTGAGTCTTCTGTAAGTCTCTCAATGATTGAATATCAGTTGCACGGGGAGGATGGGCCTCATTTACCATGCGTCTCAAATCATCACCGGACTTGAAGGTTTTGGTGAGGGACGGTTTCTCCGTCGATGTGTTAATTGTTTCAACCATTTTAAATTTTCTGCGAATGCAGTCAATTCAATCAATATAAAACTCTACTATCGTAGGGTTAGGGTTTATATTTCCATTGGAAGAGTCCGCTGCCCTTGCTTTTCCTGACAAGATTCCGGCATGTAGATGCAGATCAATCTGCAGGACTAGAGTTTCAGACTTGCAGCCCTTACTTTGGGAAATTTGGCTAGATTTGGAGACCCTTCGTCCCTATTTTCGTGTATGATTCTTCTCATGAGATGAACCTACATTCTTGTGTCCTACAGATGGTTTGGTGACGCGTGGTCATTTCATACTTCACACCGGTAAACCTGTCCCTGCAGGTGCCACCTTGTTTAATATGTTCTTGAATGTTGG
>PJEL010003470.1_pt1 | contig 13451 bp, 13 predicted proteins | sample 1853271 | NCBI WGS metagenome assembly PJEL01 (sample SAMN08108733, study PRJNA415343) | Invertebrate metagenome, whole genome shotgun sequencing project. | host: Globobulimina | place: Sweden: Gullmar Fjord | collected 2015-08 | reverse complement strand
GGGCGGCGATGAGCTGCAGTTCGGTTTCGCCTGCGTCCAGGGTGGTCTGCAGGATTTCGAAGATCGAGGAAGCGGCGCTGCCCAGTGCCGCCGGCACCGAACCTGCTTTCAGATAGAAGCCGAGGAAAAGGGCGGCCACCGTGTCGCCGGCGCCGTTCGGCGTGAGGGCCAGGCGCGGGAAAGCGACGCGCCAGGCACCTTCGGCGGTGACCGCCAGCATCTCCATCTCGCCGTTCTCGTTGCCTTCGGAAGTCAGGCTGGTGACCAGCACCGTCTTGGGCCCATGGGCCAGCAGGCTGGCGGCGGTGGCGCGGATTTCGTTCAGACCCTGCGGTTTGCGCCCGGTGAGAATTTCCAGTTCGAAGAGGTTGGGGGTCAGGATGTCGGCGGCGGGCAGGGCCTGCTCGGCCATGAAGGCGGGCACGCCGTCGCGCACGAAGAGGCCCTTGCCGTGGTCGCCCATCACCGGGTCGCAGAGATAGAGCGCCGACGGGTTGGCGGCGCGGAGGCGGGCGGCGGTGTCCAGGATCACCTCGCCCAGGGCGGCGTCGCCGACGTAGCCGCTGAGCAGGGCATCGCAGCGCGCCAGGGCGCCGCGCGCCTCCAGCCCGTCGATGATCCGGGCGATGTGCTCCGCCGTGAAGACCTCGCCCTGCCAGTCGCCGTAGCCGGTGTGGTTGGAGAACTGCACCGTGTGGATCGGCCAGACCTCGACCCCCAGGCGTTGCAGCGCGAAGACCGCCGCCGAATTGCCGACGTGGCCATAGGCGACGTGGGACTGGATGGAGATCACATTCATGGGGACTTTTCGGCGCTTTCCGGCGGATTGGCGGGGCTACAGCTTGCCACAGACGGGTCTTTGTTTATAGTCGCCTGCGCGTTCGCAGGTGCGGTAGAAACCTGTTCCCACGCGCGCCTGAAACGCCAACCGCTGAAGCATAGACCTGAGAGATCCCGCCCATGACCGCCAGCGCCCGTCCCCGCCGCTCTATTCTCTACATGCCGGGTTCCAACCCGCGCGCCCTGGAAAAGGGCCGCAGCCTGCCGGCCGACGGCCTGATCCTCGATCTGGAAGACGCCGTGGCCCCCGACGCCAAGGAAACCGCGCGCGAGCAGATCCTGGCGGCGCTGAAAGAAGGCGGCTACGGCAAGCGCGAGATCGCCGTGCGGGTGAACGGCCTCGACAGCCCCTGGGGCAAGGACGACGTGAAGGCCATGGCGACCTCCGGCGCCGACGCCATCCTGCTGCCGAAGGTCGAGACCGCGGCCATGATCCACGAGCTGGAAAAGCTGATGGACGAAGCCGGCGCGCCGAAGTCCATGGGCATCCAGTGCATGATGGAAACCCCGCTGGGCATGCTGAACGCCAAGGAAGTCGCCGGCGCCTCGCCGCGCATCACCTGCCTGGTGATGGGCACCTCCGACCTGGTGAAAGACCTGCAGGCCGCCCATACGCCCGCACGCCTGCCGGTGCTGACCAGCCTGGGCCTCTGCATCCTGGCGGCGCGCGCCTGCGGCGTCGCCATCACCGACGGCGTGCACCTCGACCTCTCCGACGACGAGGGCTTCGCCGCCCACTGCCTGCAGGGCAAGGAACTGGGCTTCGACGGCAAGACCCTGATCCACCCCAAGACCATCGCCAAGGCCAACGAAGTCTTCGCGCCCTCCGGCGAGGAGATCGCCTGGTCGCACAAGATCATCGCCGCCCATGCCGAAGCCACGGCAGAGGGCAAGGGCGTGGTGGTGGTCGAGGGCAAGCTGGTCGAGAACCTGCACGTCGAGGCCGCCAACCGCCTGGTGGCCCTGGCGGAGGCCATCGAAGAGCTGGAATCGGCGGCCTGACGGGAGGCCTTTCGCGATGTCGAAGAACAATCCCGGCAACTTCTTCGAGGATTTCCGCCTCGGCCAGGTGCTGAAGCACGCCACGCCGCGCACGGTGACGGCGGGCGACCAGGCGCTCTATACCGCGCTCTACGGATCGCGCTTTGCCTTGCAGTCCTCCGACGTTTTCGCGCGGGCCTGCGGCCTGCCGGCGGCGCCGGTCGACGACCTGCTGGCCTTCCACGTGGTTTTCGGCAAGACGGTGCCGGACGTCTCGCTGAACGCGGTGGCCAACCTGGGCTATGCCGACGGCCGTTTCCTGGCGCCGGTCTACCCGGGCGACACGCTGTCTTCGGAGAGCGAGGTTATCGGCCTGAAGGAAAACTCCAACGGCAAGACCGGCGTGGTCTACGTGCGCAGCCGCGGCGTCAACCAGCGCGGCGAGGCGGTGATGGCCTACACCCGCTGGGTCATGGTGCGAAAGCGCGACGAAAAGTCCCCGGCACCCGAGCCGGTCCTGCCGGATCTGCCCGAAGCCGTTGCCGCGGAAGACCTGGTGCTGCCCGAAGGTCTCGACTTCGCCGGCTTCGATGCCGAGGCCGCGGGCAGCCCGCATCGTTGGGGCGACTATGCCGCGGGGGAGAAGATCGACCACGGCGACGCCATGACCATCGAGGAGTCGGAACACCAGTTGGCGACCCGGCTCTATCAGAACACCGCGCGGGTTCACTTCAACCAGCACGCCGAAAGCCAGGGCCGCTTCGGGCGGCGCATCGTCTACGGCGGCCACGTGATCTCGCTGGCCCGCGCACTGTCGTTCAACGGCCTCGGCAACGCGGTGAAGATCGCCGCCATCAACGCCGGCAGCCATGCGGCGCCGAGTTTCGCCGGCCACACCATCTATGCCTGGAGCGAAGTTCTCGACAGGATCGAGATCCCCGGCCGCAGTGACCTCGGCGCCTTGCGCCTGCGCACGGTCGCGACCAAGGACCGGGCCTGCGCCGACTTCCCCTGCAAGACCGCCGGCGAAGACGGAAAGTTGCGCTACGACCCGGCGGTGGTGCTGGACCTCGACTACACGGTGCTGTTGCCGCGTTGAAGCGGCGCGGCTCGAAGGGCGAGGCCCGATATGTGGTACGATTTCGCGGGATACCCACAAAATTTAGTTGAATCGGGGGAATCGCTGCGGTAATGAGTGAGGCGCCGGGTGCAGCGGGGGTTACCCCCTCGTTGCGACGTACCCCGGAAGAAAGGGCACTAACCCGACGCCTCAAGAGCTGGATCCAGCTCAACGTGATCGCGGCGGCCAGTAAGTCCTTTGTAAGCTTTCTCGCGCGGATACCGGGCCTGGCGTGACCAGTACAACGCAGCGGGATAGCCACCCTCCCCGAAGGGAGCGAACTCACCCGGTCGGGCCTGCCATCCCTCCGAACCTGCTCTCCGGCGTTCGATCCTGGCGTCCTCTTGGAGGCGAAGCCTCTTCAAGGCCGTAAGGCTCTCCCCGGGCGCGGGCTAAGATCCCGAAAGATCCCTTCCACCCAGAAGGCGGCGCGAAGCACACCCCCTGTTTTAAGATCTCCAGAAAGCCGCCGCTTGCGCGGGCTGCCTTCCGGGCCGCCGGAAGCTCCGCGCGGGAACCCCCTTGGCCGCTGAGACCCAAGCGCCTCTTCGCGAGAAGCTGCGCGGTCCCGGACTGGCCAACTCCCCGACACGGGGAAGGGGAGCGGCCATCGCCGGAAAGTGTGGCGTCGAAGTTCGACGGACACCTCCCATCCAGAAGCCGAGATCTGCAGGGCAAACCGGCCTCCGGCGCCGGACGGAAAGCTCCCGAAGAAGCCGCCCATCCCCGGATCGCGAGCGGTTCGTCCCCCCGGCAACGAAAACCCCCGAAGAGATTCCCGAACCCGGTCGGCCCCCGGCCCGAAGGCCGCTGCACCTCATGTTGCCCAACCCGAAGGCCGGACCCACCAAGGCCGGAGGAAACCGAAGTCTCCTCGAAACCGTTACAGCCTGTCCAGACCGAGAACCCGAAAGTTCGAGCCCTTCAAACTGCATCTCCGTGAACCGAAGTTCTTGGAGAGGGCCGCACCCGCCGTCTTCCGGCGCTTTCACGTGCAAGAGGATGCTCGCGCGAATTGCAGAGCGCGACAATACAAAATTACCGAAGAGGCCAAGAATCTTGTGTATAATTTCGCCGGAACTGCACATTTCTCGCACATCTTGCCCACAGCTCTGTCCACAAGAGGTCTGGGCCGCGGCCTCCGCCAAGCTGGCAGCGGAGCCCTTCCCGGCTTCGATCAAGGGTTGAGTGCGGTCTGGAGGAGACCTCGACGCTGGGGGGTCACGTTGACTTATGTTGCGCTGCGGTCTAAATCACAGCGAGTGAATTGACCGATTCTACTGGGATTTTCGAATTACATTCTCTTGAGACTTCCGCAGTACACTATGAAGTCTCGCGTGAAGCACAGACAGAAGCTCGAGCCTGAAGGCAACCGAAGCATGACCACGTCCAACCGGCCATTGTCGCCGCACCTGCAGGTCTACCGGCCTCAGATCACCTCGATGCTTTCGATCCTGCATCGCCTTACCGGTGTCGCGCTGGCGGTGGGAACCCTGCTGCTGACCTACTGGCTGGTCGCCGCGGCTTCGGGGCCGGAGGCTTTCGCCGGCGCCCAGGGGCTGATCGGCTCGTTCTTCGGACGGCTGCTGCTGTTCGGCTGGACCTACGCGCTGTTCTATCACCTCTGCAACGGCATCCGCCACCTGATCTGGGATGCCGGCTACGGCTTCGAGATGGAGACCGCGATCCGCAGCGGCTGGATGGTTCTCGGCGCCTCGGTGGTGCTGACCCTTGCCTCCTGGGCTTTGGGCTACACGATGATGGGAGGGGCCTGAGCATGTCTCTGCGCTCTCCCCTCGGCCGCGTGCGCGGCCTCGGCTCGGCCAAGGAAGGCACCAGTCACTGGTGGGCGCAACGCCTGACCTCACTGGCCCTCATTCCGCTGACCATCTGGTTCTGCGCCGCCGTGGTGGCGCTGATCGGCGCCGATCATGCAACGGTCGCCGGGTGGATCGCTTCGCCGCTGGTGGCCGGGCTGTTGATCCTGCTGATCGCGGCGACGTTTTATCACACTGTCCTGGGTTTACAGGTCGTCATCGAGGACTACGTTCATGGCGAGATGCCGAAGATGGCGCTCCTGCTCATCGTCAAGGCGCTGGCGATCGTCCTGGGCCTGTCGGGAGTTCTCTCGGTCTTGACGCTGCTCTTCAGCGGCGCTTGAGACGCCACAGCAAACAGGCCCCATCAATCGATGTCCGCAACTTCTGAGCCCCAACTTAAGGTCCGGTTATGACCAAGCCCTACGAGGTAATCGATCACACCTACGACGTTGTGGTGTTGGGCGCCGGCGGCGCCGGCCTGCGTGCGACGCTGGGCTTGGCGGAAGCCGGCTTGAAGACGGCCTGCATCTCCAAGGTCTTTCCGACCCGCAGTCACACCGTGGCGGCGCAGGGCGGCGTCTCCGCTTCGCTCGGCAACATGGGCGAGGACGACTGGCGCTGGCACATGTACGACACGGTGAAGGGCTCCGACTGGCTCGGCGACCAGGACGCCATCGAGTACATGGTGCGCGAGGCGACGCCCGCCATCCTCGAACTCGAGCACTACGGCATGCCGTTCAGCCGCACCGAGGACGGCAAGATCTATCAGCGCCCCTTCGGTGGCATGACGACGCACTTCGGCGAGGGTATCGCCCAGCGCACCTGCGCGGCGGCCGACCGCACCGGCCATGCCATGCTGCACACGCTCTATCAGCAGTCGTTGCGCCAGCACGCCGAGTTCTACATCGAACACTTCGGCCTCGACCTGATCATGGAGGACGGTTCCTGCCGCGGCGTCGTGACCTGGAACCTGGACGACGGCACCATGCATCGCTTCCGCTCGCAGATGGTGATCGTCGCCACTGGCGGCTACGGACGGGTGTACTTCTCCTGCACCGGCGCCCACACCCAGACCGGCGACGGCAACGCCATGGTGGCGCGGGCCGGCCTGCCGCTGCAGGACATGGAATTCGTGCAGTTCCACCCGACGGGGATCTACGGCGCCGGCTGCCTGATCACCGAGGGCGCGCGCGGCGAGGGCGGCTATCTGACCAACTCGGAAGGCGAGCGCTTCATGGAGCGCTATGCGCCTTCGGCCAAGGACCTCGCCAGCCGCGACGTGGTGAGCCGCGCCATGACCATGGAGATCCGCGACGAGCGCGGCGTCGGCGCCGCCAAGGATCACATCCATCTGCACCTGGAACACCTGGCGCCGGAACTGCTGCACCAGCGGCTGCCCGGCATTTCGGAATCGGCGCGCATCTTCGCCGGCGTCGACGTGACCAAGGAGCCGATCCCCGTGCTGCCGACCTGCCACTACAACATGGGCGGGATCCCGGCGCTGTGGAGCGGTGAAGCGGTGACGGAAAAAGACGGCAATCCCAACACCGTGGTGCCGGGCCTGATGGCCATCGGCGAGGCGGCCTGCGTTTCGGTGCACGGCGCCAACCGTCTGGGCTCCAACTCGCTGCTCGACCTGGTGGTCTTTGGCCGCTCCGCCGCGCTGCGCTGCGCCGAGATTCTGACCCCGGGCGAAAAGCAGCGCCCGCTGCCGGACGACGCCGGCGACGCCGCGCTCGATCGCTTCGACCGCCTGCGCCATGCCGACGGCGACCTGCCGACCGCGGACTTGCGCGACGAAATGCAGCGCGCCATGCAGGGCCATGCGGCGGTCTTCCGGACCGGCGAGTCCCTGGCCGAAGGTGTCGAGAAACTGAATGGCGCCTGGTCCAAGCGTGGTGATGTGAAGGTCACCGACCGTTCGCTGATCTGGAATTCCGACCTGGTCGAAACCCTGGAACTCGACAACCTGATGTTCCAGGCCAAGGTGACCATGGAATCGGCGGGCAACCGCACCGAAAGCCGCGGCGCCCATGCGCGCGAGGATTTCCCCGACCGCGACGACGTGAACTGGATGAAGCACACCCTGGCGTGGTGCGGAGAGGACGGCAAGGTACGCTTCAGCGACCGTCCCGTCAGCCTCAACACCCTGACCAACGAAGTGCAGACCTTCCCGCCCAAGGCCCGCGTGTACTGAGAACGATCTACTGAGAAGCAACCGCGCAGCGCAGCTCTAGAGAAAGATTTCGATGGTCGAGTTCGCCCTTCCCGCCAATTCCAAAGTCGGTGCCGGCAAGTCCTGGCCGAAGCCGGATGCCGCGCAGAACACCAAGACCTTCCGGGTCTATCGCTGGAATCCGGACGACGGCAATAACCCGCAGGTCGACACCTACGAGGTGGATCTCGAAAATTGCGGGCCGATGATTCTCGACGCCCTCATCAAGATCAAGAACGAGATCGATCCGAGCCTGACCTTCCGGCGCTCCTGCCGCGAGGGAGTCTGCGGATCCTGCGCCATGAACATCGACGGCACCAACACCCTGGCCTGCACCAAGTACGTCAACGACGTTGACGGTGAAGTGAAGGTCTATCCGCTGCCGCACATGCCGGTGGTGAAGGACCTTGTGCCGGACCTGACCCACGTCTATGCGCAGTACGCCTCCATCGAGCCTTGGCTGAAGGCGGAGACCCCGGCGCCGGAGCGCGAGCGCCTGCAGACCCCGGAGGAGCGCGCCAAGCTCGACGGTCTTTGGGAATGCATCCTCTGCTTCTCCTGCTCGACCTCCTGCCCCAGCTACTGGTGGAACGGCGACCGCTACCTCGGCCCGGCCGTCCTGCTGCAGGCCTATCGCTGGATCGCCGACAGCCGCGACGAAGCGGCCGGCGAGCGGCTCGACCAGTTGGAAGATCCCTTCCGGCTGTACCGCTGCCACACCATCATGAACTGCACCAAGACCTGCCCCAAGAGCCTCAATCCGGCCAAGGCCATCGGCGAGATCAAAAAGCTCATGGTCGAGCGCAAGGGGTAGCCACCTACGTGATCTTCGCGATGGTGGCCTTCCGCGCGATGGGCGGGCTCCAGGATTAGAGACGGCCGCCGAGCCGCTGGTCTTCGCGGCTGTACGGACCTATCTTTAGGGTATGGTCCTTAGAACGGTCATCGCCATCGTGCTGGCCGGTGCGGCTGGTACGCTCGCCAATGCCGCGGCCGCCGGACTCTTCGTGAACGCCGGGCTCTGGAAGCTGGCGGCGGTTCCGAACCGCTACGCCGTCGGCATCGCCCTGGTCCTCGCCGTTCCTGCGCTCTATCGCCTGCTGCCCGGCGCCTGGGGCGCCGCCTTGGCGCTGCTTCTGCTTACCCTGGCGCCTTCGCTGCTGGCCAAGCTGGTGCTGGGTGCGGTGGTTGCCTGGCCGGTGGTCCTGGCCCTGAACTTCGTTTATGCGCTGACGGCATTGGTGGTCTACCGCCTGGTGCTCGGCAACCGCCCGGCCTGAGGCGCGGTAACTGGCCCTCTGCGAAGGCGCCGGACTGGTTCTTTTGCGTGGGGGCGATAAGGGCTTAGGCTCTGCCTCCTTCGAGCTTCGTGATTTCTCTGTTCAAGGTGAGCCCCTATGTACGTTCCCCAGGCATTTCGGCTGGACGACCGCGCGCGTGTGATCGAGGTCATGCGGGCCTTCGACTTCGCCCTGCTGGTGACCGCGCCCGACGGCGTGCCGCAGGCCAGCCACCTGCCGTTTATTTACGATCCCGAACCCCTGTCGGAGGAGGGACCGGAGGGCACCCTGCTGGCGCACATGGCGCGGCCCAATCCACAGTGGCGCGACTTCGAGAAGTTGGCGGCGGAGGAGCGCGAAGCGCTGGTGATCTTCCAGGGGCCGCACAGCTATATCTCGCCGGCCTGGTACGGGGCGGGGCCGCCCAACGTGCCGACCTGGAACTACGTCGCGGTGCACGCCTACGGCATCCCCAAGGTGATCGACGACCCGGCAGCGGTGCGCGCGCTGCTCGAGCGCCTGGTGGCGACCCAGGAGACGGAGCTGTCGCCGCCCTGGTCCACCGCCGGGCTGACGGAGACATATATGGCGGGCATGCAACGTGGCCTGGTCGCCTTCGAGATCCCGGTCACCCGGCTGGAAGCCAAGGCCAAGCTCAGTCAGAATAAATCACCCGAGCAGCTGGCGGCGGCCACGGCGGTGCTGGAAGAGGCCGAAGCGCCTTTGGTTCGCCAGACCGGCGCCTGGATGCGCCGGGCCCTGGAAAACCAAACCTGACGCAAAGCAGAGGTCGATGAACGAAGCGCCGCAACCCTCAAGCAAGCAGCGACGCAGGCTCTCCGGCGGGTCGCGCTTCTGGCTCGCCTTCACCGGCTTGCTGCTGGTCTTCGGCCTTGCGACGGCCTTGTATCCCGGCACGCCGCCAAACGATCTCGGCGCGCGGACCTTCGACCTGCAGGGTCATCGCGGCGCGCGTGGCCTGATGCCGGAAAACACCCTGCCGGCTTTCGAGAAAGCCCTGGCCCTCGGCGTCACCACCCTGGAACTGGACACGGTGATGACGACGGAGGGTGTCGTCGTGGTGCATCACGACCGCCGCCTGGCGCCGCAGCGTACCCGCGACGCCGCGGGAAACTGGATCGCGCAGGAGGACCCGCCGGCCTTCGTCTCTTTGACCCGGGAGCAGCTCGCGGCTTTCGATATCGGGCGGGCCAAGCCGGGCAGTAAACTGGCCGAGCGCTACCCCGAGCAGGCGGGGCTGGACGGCGTCGCCATTCCCACCCTGGCCGAGGTGCTGGCCCGGGCCGAGGAACTTTCCGGCGGAACGATCCGCTACAACATCGAAACCAAGATCTCGCCTGAAGCGCCTGAGGACTCCGCCGATCCGGAAGCTTTTGCCCAGGCCGTGATCACCGCGATCCGCACCGCCGGCGTCGAGGCGCGCGCAGCGGTGCAATCCTTCGACTGGCGCAGCCTGCAGATCGTGCAGCGCGACGCGCCGGAAATCGAAACAGTCTACCTCACCGCCGAGCAGGACTGGCTCGACAACCTGCACCGCGGCGGAGCTTCGCCTTCGCCCTGGATCGGCGGTCTCGAGATCGATTGGGCCGATGTGACGCTGCCGCAGGCGATTTCCCGCGCCGGCGGGGCCGTCTGGTCGCCCTACTACCGCGACCTCACCGCGGCGGACCTGAAAGAGGCGCAGAAGCTCGGTCTGCGCGTCGTCGCCTGGACGGTGAACGATCCCGCCGACATGGCCTCGCTCATCGACCTCGGTGTCGACGGCCTGATCACCGACTATCCCGACCGCGCTTTGAAGGTGCTGGCTGAAAAGGGCCTGCCGCTGCCGCCTTCATTCCCTGGCGAGTGATTTGCCGCTAGACTCCCTGTCAGGTTGTTGCAGGGGGGGTGGGACTTTCCGATGCGTGTTCTCTTGACCGGCGCCAATGGCTTCATCGGCGCCCATCTGACTGCGGCTTTGTTGGAGGCCGGGCATAGGGTGGTTGCGGCGGTGCGCAATCCCGCCGCCCTGGCGGCGCGCTTTCCGGACATCGAGACCGTCGCCGCCGACATGAACCGCGACACCACGGCGGCGGCCTGGCTGCCGCGCCTCAAGGGCGTCGACGCGGTGATCAACTGTGCCGGGGTGCTGCAGGGCGGACGCGGCCAGGACATGGAAGCCATACACCACCTGGCGCCGGCGGGGCTCTTCGATGCCTGCCGGGAAGGGAGCGTGAAGCGCGTCATTCAGATCTCCGCCATCTCCGCCGACGCGGAGGTGGGCACCGAATACGCGCTTTCCAAAAAACGCGGCGACGATCACCTGAAGGCACTCGATCTCGACTGGGTGATCCTCAGGCCGTCGCTGATCTACGGCGAGGGCGCCTACGGCGGCACCGCCATGCTGCGCGCCCTGGCCGCCTTTCCCTTCGTAACGCCGCTGATCGGGCAGGGGCAACAGGTCTTCCGGCCGCTGCACGTGGAGGATCTCGCCAGGACGCTGCTGGTTTCCCTGGAGCGTCCGGACCTGGCGCGGCAAGTCCTGGAGCCGGTCGGCCCCAAGGTGGAAACCGTGAAATCCATTGTCGCGCACTATCGTGCCTGGCTCGGCCGCCCGCCGGCAAAGATACTTTCCCTGCCGCTCGGCTTCGTCCGTTTGCTCTGTCGTCTCGGCGATTTCCTGGGGCGCGGGCCGATCTCCTCCACCGCCCTGGCGCAGATGGAATACGGCAACGCGGGCCGTGAGACCGGCTTCATCGAGACCATCGGTTTCCAGCCGGCGACCCTGGCCGAGCGCCTGCGACGCCGTCCGGCCCAGACCCAGGACCTCTGGCACGCGCGGCTCTATCTGCTGCGGCCGCTGGTGCGCGCGGTCTTGGTGATGCTCTGGACGGTTTCCGGCTTGCTTGGCTTGGCGACGATGCAGAGCTTTGGTCTGCCATTGTTGACCGAAGCGGCGATGCCGCCTGCACTGGCGACGGTCTTGATCGTGAGCGCTTCGCTGCTCGATCTGGTGATTGCCGGGATGCTGGCCGTGAATTGGCGTCCGCGTATGACCGGCTTGCTGCAGCTCGGCGTGATTCTCGTCTATTCGGTCGCCTTGACTTGGTTGCAGCCCCTGTTCTGGGCGGATCCCTTCGGGGTGCTGTTGAAGAACCTGCCGATCCTTGTGCTGGTGTTGGTGCAGATGATCCTGGCGGAGGAGCGCTGATGGAGCCCTACCTGCTGGCGCGGGGGCTGCACATCTTCAGCGCCTTCATTCTCTTCGGCACCGGCCTGGGCACGGCCTTCCACATGTACATGGCCTGCCGCAGCGGCGAGGTGGCGGGCATCGCCCGGGTGACGCGCCAGGTGGTGCTGGCCGACTGGCTCTTCACCGCGCCGACGGCGGTGGTCCAGCCGCTGACCGGACTCTGGCTGGTTCATCTGGCGGGCTACGGCCTGGCCGAACCCTGGCTGCTGCTCAGCCTGCTGCTCTACGGGCTGGCGGGCAGCGCCTGGCTGGTGGTGGTGAAGCTGCAACTGGACATGAAACGTCTCAGCGCCGCGGCCCTGCGTGAGGGCGAGAGCCTGCCCGAAGCCTTCGCGCGCGCTTTCCGGCTCTGGGTCCGCCTTGGCTGGATCGGTTTCGCCAGCCTGATCGGCGTCTTCATTCTGATGGTGGGCAAACCGGCGCTCTGGTGAGCGGGGGCGCACCCTTCGAGACGGCGCTCCGCGCCTCCTCAGGGGGAGGCAACACAAGACCTCATGGTGAGGAGCCCGCGCGAGCGGGCGTCTCGTACCATGTGGAGCGCGCAGCCTCAGCCGAGCTTGATCTCGCCGTCGATGGGGTGGCTGATGTCGAGGCCGTCGATGGTCAGCACGGCCTTCACCTTCAGGGTTTCGGAGCCTTTCAGCTTGCCGCTGTCGATGGCTTCGCGCACGGCGGTCTCGATCTCGCGCTGCGAGGTCACGCCGACTTTCTTCAGGAACTTGCGCAGTTCCATGTTGAAGGTCTCTTCATCCATCTGTCTCGTCTCCTTTGGAAGCGGAATTGACCCCTTGATAGCGGCCCGCCCGCCCCGCGCCAAGGAGAAATGGAAAGGCCTTCCATTGCCGGACATGACTTGCCAAGTGGGCGCGACTGCGGAAAGCTAGGCGGCAAAGCCGGGCCCGCCAGAGGCCAGCTCAGGCAAGAGGGAGAAAGCGCCATGAATCTGACCCCCGAACAACTCGAAGTCTTCGACCGCGAAGGCTATCTCTTCCTGCCGGAAGTGTTTTCGCCTGAGGAGACGGCGCTGCTGCGCGACGAGGCGGCCCGGGTCTACGGCTTGGAGCGCGAGGAAGTCTGGCGCGAAAGCTCCGGCGCGCCGCGCACCGCCTTTGCCGCCCAGACCTACAGCGAGCCCTTCCGCCGCCTCGGGCTGCACCCGCGCCTGGTGGAGCCGGTCATGCAACTGCTCGACGGGCCGGTCTACCTGCACCAGTACAAGGTCAACGCCAAGGCGGCCTTCGACGGCGAGGTCTGGCAGTGGCACCAGGACTACGGCACCTGGGCGCGCGACGACGAGATGCCGGAACCGCGCGCCATGAACATCGCCGTCTTCCTCGACGAGGTGACGCCGGTCAACGGGCCGCTGATGTTCATTCCGCGCAGCCACAAGGCCGGAACCTTCGAGGCCGGTCACGACCTGGAGACCACGTCCTATCCGCTGTGGACCCTGGACCGGGAAACGGTCGCCCGGCTGGCGGAGGAGGGCGGCATCGTCGCGCCGACCGGTCCGGCGGGCTCGTTGCTGGTGTTCCACTGCAACCTGGTGCATGCCAGCCCGCCCAACATCAGCCCCTGGGGCCGCACCATCGTCTATCTGAGCCTCTGTCACGTCGACAATCACATCCGCAAGTTCAACCGGCCGGAGTGGGTGGCGCACCGCGACTTCACACCCATCGAACCGCTGCCCGACAATTGCCTGAGCGAGCTGGTCGCCGCCGGCCGGGCCGCGGAATAAGGAAACACCATGAACCTTCATCACCTGTTGCAGGGCCGCGCCGCCGAGGGCCGCCCGATCCGCATCGCTCTCATCGGCGCCGGCAAGTTCGGCTCCATGTTCCTGGCTCAGGCGCGGCTCACCCCCGGTTTCCACGTGGCGATCATCGCCGATCTCGATGTCGGGAAGGCGCGCCAGTCGCTGCGCAACACCGGCTGGAGCGATGAA
>PJEL010003469.1_pt1 | contig 13460 bp, 6 predicted proteins | sample 1853271 | NCBI WGS metagenome assembly PJEL01 (sample SAMN08108733, study PRJNA415343) | Invertebrate metagenome, whole genome shotgun sequencing project. | host: Globobulimina | place: Sweden: Gullmar Fjord | collected 2015-08 | reverse complement strand
CATGCATGCGACATTGACAGTCGTGATTCTTCTTGGACCGAGAGCGTATTGATCACTACACGTTAGCCACATTCATAAGACTACGAAGAAGTCATTTATATCAATGTATTAAATCTATATACAATAGTTTAGGTCCGATATACTCGAAGATCGTTTCAGTTGAAGACGATATTTCAAACGTTGGTAGTCATTCAGTGGCTTGTGTTTTCATTTTAGAAATAGTCAGTTCCATCTCGCTCATTCATTGACAGGTAGATCGATACGAAAACGGGTTGCATGTGAATGATGAATGTTGTTGCAAGGAGATGTGCCAAATTCATGCTGCCATCATTCGGTAGATTTCCCTGGCAGATTGGGGTGGTGACATGTTCTGAACATGGATGCCCAAGAACATTTGCTCAATCGTCCAGTGTATGTTGTAATGAACACCAAAGCACGATACATGGAAAATATCGATGGATGAACATTTGTTGGGCTATTGTTGGTATGGTGATTAGTCACACACGACACAGTTCCTGCCAAAAAGAACACAATGATGCAAAGGTGGCTGCTGACGTTTCCTCGGTGCACCATTTGGATAGTGAGAAAACTGATAAATATGATACTGCTCAGTGGAGGATATTCACAGATCGCGCCCGTGAGCTGGTAAATCAGCATCGATATGGGGATGCCCAGAAGGTTTTGGAAAAGGCCCTGAAACATGCAGAGAAAGGGTTTGGTGAATCAGATCCGCATGTAGCATCTGCAAAGCAAAATCTAGCCGAATTATATCGGTTGACAAAGCAGTACGATAAAGCGGCGCCGTTGTATGATGACGCTCTTGAAATCCTGAGAAACACGTATGGACCAAAGGATATCCGGCTGGCCTTTGCCTTGCATAACGTTGCAGGATTTTATATGATGCAAAGGAAGTTTACCAAAGCCGAGGAATATTATGTACAGTCTCTTCAGGTGAAGCTTTCATCTGTGGGACCTGGACATACAGAAACAGGTAATACAATGTTTCATCTCTCTGAAGTTTACTGGGCTCAGCATAAATATGACAAGGCAGCAGATTTTGCAAGCAAGGCTTTGGATATCATGAATATGCAGCAGGCAAATAAAACGAATATATACCTTCGAAGGCAGCTGAGGACTTCTGAGATGTTCTTGAGAAGTAATCAGGCGATCAAAGCAAAATCTATTCTGACAGAGATGCTTGAGACATTGTCACCAGAAGATTGGAATACATATGCTGAGACCTTGGAGTCATTGAGCCGAGTGGAGCGAGCATTGGGGTGTCGCCATAAACAGGCAAGGTCGTACATCCAGAGTGTTCTAAGAATACGGGAGGACAAGAAGAATGAATATCCAAATAAATACTGCAGGTGCTTGCGCCTGCTTGTGGCTTTGAATCAAGATCAAATGCAGCTCCCATCCTCAACAGCAGAAGAAATCCTAGCCCTGGAAATAGAATCCTGTAAAATTGCTCAAGATGCGTGTCTCTGGGCGGCTGCATCTCTAAAATCTATCATCGGCGATGGGAAGAATACTAGTGGTATAGCAGCTCATCAGACCCGACTCCGTGCTCAGCATACAGCATTGGAAGCATTCCAGTGCATGTGGGTACGATGTGTAGATCTCAGCGACTGCGTCTCAAAGAATGAACGCATTCAGTGTATAAAGGATATGTTTCACGTTTTGGAACGTCAAGATGTATGGCCACATCCGATGCCATCCAACCTTACAAATGTGGATTTCTTTGAATCCTCTCCAACAGAAAAGAAACGGGTTGTGCTCATGGCTACTTTACTGCTGCATTTGAGGGATTTACAAGATACAAATGAATCTATCGATGGATATGTTATTCCTGTATTCTTACAACACCAGGATTTCTTTTCAGAAGGCATCCCATCATGGTTGCCAACAGTCATTGACTGACTAACAATCATTCATGAGTGATGATCAGCTATAGATATATGTATACATTATTCAGATTTGCAAGTATGGTACACTCCATCTACACCAAAATTCTGTAGATGTCCAACAATCTCCTTGATTTCGTCTGCACGTACAATGTCATCTGTGGTTTCCTTTTACAAAATGGACTCAAGCTTGGGTTCTGGATGATCGAGATTACTGGTTTCATCTATTGATAGTGTAACATCGATCCAACAGCCACTGGCATTCTGCTGACTTGATACAAGAATCTGGAATAGACGTGCAATTCCAGTAGATTATTTGAAACTCTATTAGAGTGGCAGAGGACTGCATTTGTTGATTTGCTGTTTGCTCTTGTCGTTGGATCATCGACGAATTTCGTTCGGTACGAAGTCTCATCACACTCGCGCGATATCCTCTCGGCCCCTCTCTTTCTCTTCTTTTTCACTAAAGAAGAAACAAAATATCATCCTCTGTACGTTGGGGATAGACGTTGTCCTACTGGAGCGAGTGACCCTCTCTTCAAACCAACCTTGTAGTGTTGTTGTTGTCACTGATTGGTAGCAAGGCACGCAATGACTGGATACGGGAATGAATTTGCGGAACTGGAAGAAGTGGATGGAGTGCGAATGGTGTGGAATGTGTGGCCAAAGTCACGGTTGGAGGCTGCCAAATGTGTGGTGCCATTTGGGGTGGTTGTGACTCCAGCCAAGCAGACGGCAAATTTGCAGGTGGTGGAATATGATCCTGTTCAGTGCAAATCGTGTGGTGGTATACTGAATCCTTATGCTATGGTTGACTTTCAAGGTAAAGTGTGGACCTGCCCATTCTGCATGTCTAGGAATCATTTTCCTGCTCACTATCAGGGGATTTCAGAGGCCTCTGTGCCGGCGGAACTGTTCCCTCAGTGTAGTACGATTGAATACAATCTAGTTCACTCGCAGCAGAATAGAATGGCTCTGAATCCTCCTGCCTACGTATTTGTGATTGATACATGTGTTGGGGAGGATGAATTGAAGGCATGTACAACTGCTGTGGCACAGGCAATGACCATGATTCCAGAGTATGCATTGGTTGGATTGGTTACATTTGGTACACATGTCTATGTACATGAGCTAGGATTCCAAGAGTTTCCCAAGACGTTTGTGTTCAAAGGATCAAAAGAGTATACTGCTGGTAATGTGCATGAGCAACTTGGTTTGTTGCATGGAGGGCGAGGCCAACAGGCAAACAGAAAGGGTTCATTTTTGATGCCTCTCGGAGAATGTGAATTTATTTTATCTGCTGCATTAGAGGATTTGCAGTGCAATCCATTCCCTGCGGTATCTGGACAGAGGCCTTCCCGCTGCACTGGTACAGCATTGCAGGTTGCAACTGCTCTGATGGGTGGAAGCCTGCCAAGTGGTGCTGGATCAGCACGAATGCTTCTCATGCTTGGAGGTCCTTGCACAGAAGGTAGTGGTAAGGTAGTAGATAAGGATTTGACAGAGCCGATTCGATCTCATAAGGATTTGGCAAAGGACTCTGCAACACACTTTAGAAAAGCCAAAATGTACTATGACTCTATTGCAACACAGCTGGTCATGCAAGGGCATACCTTGGATTTGTATGCATGTGCTCTAGATCAAGTCGGGCTTGCTGAAATGAAAACTGCAGTGGAGGCAACCGGAGGCATTACGATTCAAACAGATACCTTTACAAACCCAGTCTTCAAACAGTCCCTCAAAAGGATGTTCATTCCACCAGGAGAGCCTGACCATTTAGCCATGCATTCCAATGCAACTCTAGAGACATTCTGCTCCAAGGATATTAAAGTGTGTGGAGCTCTAGGTCCTGCATCTGGAGTAGATGGGAAGAAGAGCCCATTGATCAGTGATACTGTAGTGGGTCTGGGTGGAACAACAACATGGAAACTGTGCAGTCTTGAACCTGGAACATCCATGGCTGTCGTCTATGACATTGTTGCACCCCATGGATCAAATGACGTCCATCAGGGTCAGAATCAATTCTTCTTGCAATTTGTCACGCGTTATTTGCACGAAAATGGAACCATGCGTTGCCGAGTAACAACAGTCACTCGTAGATGGGTGGATGGGTCTCATGCAGGAGATTTGATTCAGGGATTCGACCAAGAATGTGCTGCAGTATTTGTATCGCGACTCGCTTCGTATAAAATGGAGATAGAAGAAGACTTTGACGCCACCCGGTGGCTGGATAGATCCCTTATTCGGCTTGCAGCTAGGTTTGGAGACTATAGGAAGGATGAACCAGAATCATTCCAATTACAGCCTCAGCTCGCTTACTATCCACAGTTTATGTTCCATTTCAGGAGATCTCCATTCGTGCAGGTATTTGGTCAGTCTCCTGATGAAACGGCATATTCTAGAATGCTCTTGAATAGAGAGGTTGTGTCAGAAGCGACGCTCATGCTGCAGCCTGCACTGTATGCATATTCATTCAATTCCCAGGCACCAGAGCCTGTGTTGTTAGATGTCACATCCGTGACTCCAGATAGGATCCTTCTTCTTGATGCATACTTTTATGTGGTTGTTTTCCACGGATCGACTGTCGCTCAGTGGAGAAAAGCAGGATATCATACCCAACCAGAGCATGCGGCATTCAAGGCACTCTTGCAAGCTCCACAAAGTGAGGCATCATCGATTATCAAGAGACGTTTCCCGACTCCTCGGTTTACCGATTGTGATCAAAATGGAAGTCAAGCACGTTTCCTGTTGGCAAAGTTGAACCCTTCCGCAACATACAATTCCACTGCTACCATCAGCAGTGAGGTCATCATGACTGACGATGTGAGTCTACAAGTGTTTACGGATCATTTGACAAAGCTTGCAGTGCAAAGCTGACAATTAGAGCAGCAAAATACAGTCACAGCTGACATATTCTGGTATATGTAGTGCGCTGTGCGTGTCTCGTAGGACGGCATGGGCGTATGACATTGTGGAGGTGTTTTGCTGCTCACATATGATGATGTCCATGGCGACTGATACAGATGGTTTATTTTCATTGTAATATGTATACACATATCTACATGAGTACATGATGACGATCAGACTGTCCTGGGGACAGAGGTCTTGTTGTAAATCTTAACAACACCCTTGTTTGCTTGTTTGAAGAAGAGTACCTGTGAAGACTGGCTGGCCTCCTTGTTCGGTCGACACCACAGGTCTGTCGACCTTGGCGTGGGTATCGGGTCCATATAACATACATACGCGTTTAGTTAATTCATCATATAAAATAATATGGCATGAAACGGTAAACGATGAATCGCACCGTGTTGACAATCAGTCTTGTCTGTTTGACCCTGCTTGTAGGGGTGACCTTTGGGCAAAGCTCTGCTGGTCTACCAAAACGAGAGCTCGTCATTACTGGAGGTCAATTTACCGCTGATACCTACATTGATGTGGGTGCATTCACAGCTCCAGTGTTTCCGCTAGATGATAGAGAATGGATAGGAACTCCACAGCTGTCAATGCTGTGTTATAGCCCAAGAGTGTCGAAAGACAAATTCTCTCTCTTCACACATATGAAGGATGTAGTATACCCCATCATTTGGTACTATCCCTTGGATCATAAACTTGGGGAATGGAAATACGAATATGGAGATGAAATTATTTGTCAGCTCTGGGAATGTGATGGGGCGTCTGATGGGTGTGATCCAGAGCGACCAAATATCCTTCCAAATGCAAAGTCTGGTGATGATTTGTTAGGGCAGGCAACACTCTCCATGGGGAGCTATCAAATTTTATCATCTCATTTGCTTAATATGACAGTACCACGAAATGGGAAAGGAAAGGAGGGAGACCAAGCTGCCTCATTTTTGATTGAATGCAAAGGGTGCAAGTCACTATGGTCAAAGGATCCATCTTGGGTGAACCCATTCACGTTGCCAAAAGAAGAGGTGGCAAAATCACCAGAAGTTCCGCCAGTTTCTGTTCCAGCAAAAGAACCACCTAGTCAGTCGCCGTTGCCATGGAGACAAGGAGAAGAAGATAAAAAGACTCCAGAAGATAAAGTTACTCCAGACGAAAAGCCTGATACTGGCTCAACACCACAGCCTACTGATCAGGTCGAGCCATTCGAAGGTCCAGTTGTCCCTACAGATCCAGATGGACAAGACAAGACACAAGATGGCTCTGGAGATGATGGTTCAAGTGGTGGAAGCAATATTTTGGTGATTGTCCTGGCAGTTTTGGGTGCCTTGATAGGTCTCTTAGTCATTGCAGTACTCGTTTACTATGGACTAAAGAAGTGGGGATGGAGGCGTGTTGATCCTATCGAAGAAGATCCCAAGGATATCAAGGATGAAAATGTAGCAAGACATTTGCGAATACGGGTGCAGAGACCTGCAGATGCAGATGCTGCCATCAAGCAACACAGAGCTGACGGAGCAATGGCAGAGTTACCATGGCAGCCACATACAAAGCACTGAACTGGTGTCAAACGTGATGAAACGGTGCCATTTTCACTGTTACTATCATGCCAATGGTTAGGTATCATACCACTGCCTTCTTGTATCCAACAAACTCTACTGGTTTTCTGGATGATATTTAATTTGATCAACAAGCGGTTTCTTGTGATAATTTAATTCAATACCACTATTACTGTAAAATAATTAACGGTTTAAGCATGGCTTTTGCATGATTGTATCATAAACTGGACAGCAACGTCGATTGAGAATTTTTCATGTTCCACGTGGTTCCTTCCTTATGTTGCCACGTCTTCGAAATTTGATAGGATCAGGAGATGATAATGGAGATTCTTTTAAAACAACAGTGCTGATCAATGCTGCGAGCGTGTTGGAGAAATGTGATGAGCAGATTCTGCCTGCTCTCTATTCGAGGGTTGGAGCGTCTCTAAACGCTTCTCCAACTCAACTCGGGTATATCACTCTCGCGAGGGCGTTTGTTCAGGCACTGACTTCTTCTTTGGCTGGTTTTGCAAGCGAATTTTTCCCGAGGGGAACTGTGATTGGAATAGGATGCTGTATTTGGGCTTTCTTCACCTCTGCCTTTGCATGTGTATCTTCACTCAACCTTGGCATTATGCTCTGCGCGGTAAATGGATTGGGACTTGCTTTGGTTATTCCTAGTGTGCAGAGCTTGACTGCTGATTTGCATTCCAGCGAAGCTCGGGGAAGGGCGTTTGGTAGCCTGTGGTTGGTGATAAGCCTTGGTGGAATGATTGGTGCCCTCTATGCAACGAATATGGGTTCTCATACTCCATTTGGGATAGACGGGTGGAGATTTGTATTTCTTTCAGTGTCATTAGTAAGTGCGGTGACTGGTGTGTTGAATCACATGTATGTGAAGGATGATGCATTTGAAGACCGTGCCCGCCAGAGGGAAGAGCATGAGCAGGGACAATCAACACCTACTCGCCACAGTCTTTCCTCCGATGATGGAAGTATTGTCTCTCGAATCAAGACAGTGTCGTTTCAGATTGTACATGTGATGAAAATCCCAACCTTTTCTCTCATCATTCTGCAAGGCATTGTTGGAAGTGTTCCGTATGCCAGTCTTGTCTTTCTTACACTATACTTACAGTTGCTTGGCATGTCTGACACATCAGCATCCGTTATTGTCGCATTATATTTGATTGGAGGTGGACTGGGTGGTCTTTTGGGTGGTTGGATAGGGGATATTGTTGCCTCTCGATATCCCAATCATGGTAGAATTCTGGCAACGCAATTTAGTGTCTTTATAGGAATACCGTTTTCTCTTCTAGTGTTCAAGGCACTACCTGATGGAGGGTCTAGTATATTTGTTGTGACACTCTATGCCATGACAATCTTCATCTTTGCAGTATTGACTGCATGGCCAGCACCATGTGCAAATAATCCCATATTCTCAGAAATAGTTCCTCCTGCCCAACGGAATTTGGTCTACTCATTCGACAGATGCTTTGAGGGTGCTGTTGCAGCATTTGCAACACCTCTTGTAGGCCACATGTCTGAAACAATGTTTGGATTTAGTGGAGCAAGTACAGTATCAGGGGACCCAGATACTGATCTTCCAAATGCACATGCTCTGGGAAATGCCTTGGTAGCATTTACCACAATCCCTTGGCTCTTTTGTTTTGTCGTGTATTCAAGTATACACGTGACATATCCAAAGGACAAACGAACGCACATGTACGATACGAATTGGTCTCACAAAAAGAATACTCCTCAGGTTAGTCACCAGGGACTGGCACGACTATCCTCTAGAGATGACGATGACAATACAGCTTTATTACAGCATACGAATCATGTATAATTTTGTCATGTCACTCATGTGTAAAGCAAACATATCTCAGGCAAGAACAATCAAAATGGCAGCAAGGAGAATGTTTGTCATTGAAAACCGTAGTTGATCTGCAGTTCCAATGCTCTGTTGCATCAGCACAAGCACTTGTTCCAGCATAGGTTGGATGGTTGTATCCCACAATGGAATGTGAAGCTGTATTTGCACCAACCGAGTGAATAAACCGTATCCAACCTTGAAATAAGCCAGGCTCAAATATCCCAGCATCAGATAAAAGGCGGGCATGATCACAACAAGGGGAGATTTCGTCCTCATTTTGTCCGATATATTCCCTGAATAATGCAGAATGTGAATATGAGATCAATCAGAGTATGCATATGGAGGGTTTCGTAGAAAGAAAACCCAGACGTGCAATTCGGACGACTCCAAATCTCTCCAAACCGGAGAATGTACGTACCACAAGATATTCTAATAGATTATTATATATATTGAAATGATGTTTTTGGTGTAAGATTCGTAATGAATGCACAAATGGTTGCAAAAGTCGGATGTCCGCCATGGGCAAATCTTTTTGAGACGTTCTCATCAAGTTGATGGGATGCAAAAGGCATGTTTGATTTTCTCAAGAGTAGTCATACAAAGGATTGAGAATCTAGAAACGTAGAGTAAGAGGTTCAAGGTGAGCTCATAAACTATTTAAAGGAAAGCTAATGGTGTAAACTTGTTATTGTATTCATCTTCATGAGGCTCATCACCTGCCACAATCAACCAACATAAACCGTTCATTGATGTTTGTCTACCTGAATGATATTTAGAATAATGCAGCGTTCTTCATATCTTATTCCAGAAAGAGGCTAACTCCTAGACACAATTCTTTTCTGTTCCAAAAGGTGGAATGAATTCTGGTGATTCGTCCAAGGTGCTGTTTGAGGCAAAGCCATCATAGTATTCTACTGATCCAACACACCACGAGGAGATGTTCTGGCCAAATTTGGATGCATTAGCAAACATATTGCCCATGTTCAAAACATGCGTGGTATTCCAATTTCGAATATCTTGATCGAATGATATGGCACTGGAAAACATGTCCATCATGTTCTTGACCCGACTGGTATCCCAAGATCCTATGTCTTGATCAAAATCATATGCATAGTGAAACATTGATCGCATATTAGTGACCTTACTTGTGTCCCATGCGTTGATAGGTTGATTGAAGGATGTGTTGAAAAACATCCAGGACATGTCAACGACACTGCTTGTATCCCATGATTCAAGAGGCTGGTTAAAGCCAGAGCCTTGGAATGCATATCGAGTATATAGCACCTTGCTCGTGTTCCATCTATCAATAGGTTGATTGAATGAGCTTGCCAGGAAGAACATCCAGCTTATATCAGTCAATCGATCGAATTTCCAGTTACCAATTGGCTGGTTAAAGACTTGAGCTCCCAAGAACATGCTACTAGTTGATTCAACCTTGCTGACGTCCCACGCTCCAATAGGCTGATTGAAAGCGCTCGTATAGCTGAACATACCACTCATATCTGTACATGAGGATGTGTCCCATAATTCAAGACTTTGATTAAACACAGTAGCTCCCCAGAACATGCTCCACATACTCACAACTTTGCTGACATTCCAGTTTCCAATATCCTGATTGAATGTGGTTGCCAGGGTAAACATTCCTGACATGTCGCGAACATTCTTTGTATCCCATGACCCGATAGGCTGGTTGAATGATCTTGCGCTGGTGAACATATTGAAGAAACTAGTCACAGAGCTCGTATCCCACCGGGAAAGAGGCTGATTAAAGTTAATGGCATTGTTGAAGAGGCCAGACATGTCGGTTACCCTGCTTGTATTCCAACTGCCAATGGACCGGTTGAATGCATACGCCCCTGCAAACATAGACTTCATTGATACTACACGAGACACGTTCCATTGACCAATCGGTTGATTGAAGGATGACGCTCCATAAAACATTCTCGACATATCAGTACAGCTGGAGACATCCCAGGTGGAAATATCCTCGTTGAATCCCCCGAATGGAAAATCCAAATAATCCAGCCCATTCGAACCAAAATCAACCAATCCACTCATATTCGTAATGCCACTTGTACACGTCGTTGCCATCAGAGACCATTGGGCCTCATCGGCAATGCCAGCGACTGCCAGTCCCCGCAGCTCTTTTTCACTCCTCTTGGAATATTCAACCCCATTCACCACTCCCTTGCTTCCCAGCGGAGCATCCGGACATAATATAGTGATACCATTATCCGATAAATAAAACAACTCATTCTCGTCATTCGTTTGAAGTGGCACGTCCCGAGCGACACTGGCGACCACGCAGATGGTGGCAACAAGGACTACCGCAATTCTGCAAACCCCTTCCATAATTGCCTATCTACGTTATGAATATAATGATTAATATATCATACATTTTCTGTCCATCCATATTGATTGCGTGCTTGTACATTTCGTGGGAACATACCTCGAGGACGTCCTTCTCGCGTGGTTAACCTATCCCGTGAGCTGCCCCTGGGTCGTTTTCAGGGTGAAATTATATTCAAGTATGAATGATATTGAAAAAGCAGGAAAAAAAACAAGTAATATTATATACAAATACAAATGAATCTCGCATCCATATTTGATACCCTCAGATAAGGAATATATCCGGTACATTACCCTGGTTCTTGGCCTTCTCGTCTGGGATGGTCCAATGAGGATGTGCCCATCACTGCATGAAGCACCATGGCGTAAACAATCGGATGATATATACTACACTGGTACGTTCGAGTACCATTGATCTTCTTTAGGATTACGTATTCGTGTCGTATTTGTCTAAACTATAGTACTGTGAGAATGTGGTACGATGAGGAGGTCAGCTACTTGTTTACTCAGTAGTTGACTTGTGCAACCATCCGTGTGTTTGTTTGCTTTCTGTCAATGTTGTACATTGAAAATCTACATCTCTTCGTCTTGGGTCATTTCTTCAACGATGCAGACATACTTGATCGTTATCTAAAGACCTACAGATTGAAACAGTACCCATGCATTGATTCAACAATGACTTGGCAGAAACCAACCCAGTGTCGGATCTGTCAAAGATCCTTTCGGAATATTGCACTTGACAGGTCAAGCGCCATCATATGTCCGCCAGTGTATGGTCGTCACGGGAGAATTATCACATAGTATCAATATGAGACTGCTATATATCGAGAGGTGCCACGTTTTGATACGAAAAACAGTCATTGTGTCCCTTCTCACGAAAATGCGTCACTTTCACGAAATGCGTCTCTTTTTTTTGGCAAAGACCCTCTTGTCTATATAGGTCGACGATGAGCACCATCTTTCTCATAATTAATACAATATATGTAAAAGTAACATATTTGATATTTCAAGCAAGGCATATCTTGACCACGTTTCTGCAATTGGTATTGTGTTCAAGCATGTATGACTACATATGCGACAAAGCGTCTGCTGGGGACATGGCTGCCTTGACGCGGTCAATCCAAGAAGAGGGAGACCATATCTCAGAGGGGGTTCAAGAAGTCTATGAAAATGTACTTCAAAGCTCCGTTATGTGGAACAGTCCAGAATGCCTACATGGTTTGATGGCTGTGTTTGATACTATCAGCAGCAAAGGGAGAGGAGCGACACTTTTTCCAGCACTCAAGGTGGCTGCTGAAAAAGGCAGCGTGGATATGTTGAGGATGCTTTTCGAGTATGGTGCTGACGTGAATTACTACTATATGCGCCAACCATGTGATTTCAAGGAATCTATAGTGTTTCATGCCTCCTCTATTGAAGTGCTACGTGTAATCTTGGATCAGAAGCCAAATCTGCATAATGTGGACAGTTTGCGTACGAATGCTCTGTTTTATCCTCCCTTCACATCGAACAAGGCGTTTCTTGAATTTGTTCTGGAACATGATAGGACACTAAATGCATCCTTCATTGATGAATTGGGGAGGAATGCTCTATTCTACTCTACATCTGTAGATGTGATTGATATCTTGGTACAACATGGCGCTAACGTGAACCAGCCTTCTAAAGATGATGGAACGCCATTGTTCAGAGCTACTGCACCAGAAATCATCAATGCGTTGGCCAGACATGGTGCGGATGTGAATGCTCTGGATAATTCTGGTCAAAATGTCTTGTTTCAAGCCATTCCCTCGGATGTTTCTGCATTTGTGGAACTAGGGGTTGACGTCACGGTGGTTGATCATTTGGGAAGAACTCCATTGTTTTACGCTAGATCTCTTGAAAATGTCAACGTACTGGCGGTGAGAGGTGTGGATATCGACGCAGTTGACTGTGAAGGAAAAACTGCATTGTTCTTTGCTAAGAATGCTCAAGTGGTCCATGGGTTGGTCAACCACGGCATCAATCTGGAGGCGAGAGATATCAATATGAGGACGGCTATATTTTACGCTACATCTACCAAGGTTGCAGATGCAATGTTCATGCGTGGAGCAGATCTGACGACCTTGGACATGGAAGGAAAGACACCATTGTTTTCTGCTTCAAGTTCTGACATGGCTGCATGGCTTGTCAAAAATGGCTGTCATATCAATCACTGCGATGCAAAGGGACGAACCGCGCTGCATCACGCTTTTGATAATTCTGAGAAGAAAAAGGTAGAATGGTTGCTGAATAACAATGCAAGATTTGAGGTCCGAGCCAGGAACAACAAGACACCTCTGGACATTGCGTGCGATTATAGTCCAGATATCTTTGACTTGGCATTACACCATCACACATCCAAGCTGCAAAGGAATCTCGACAATTGCATAAATCTGTGTGGTATATGTTATGACGCAACTCCCAACGTTCGCTTCCATCCATGTGGGCACACATGTTGCTCATCATGTGCTGGCAATTTGAGGCAGCCCTTTCACTGCCACCTGTGTAGAGCTGGCATTGCAAGGACAGATACATTGTATCTATGACTCACATTTGAATGATGTTTAGAGAGAATCTGATCTTCATAGTTGTTGTTCCAACTTTGCAAATGTAAGTCTCCTTGATCTACATGATATCCAGGATGGAGATGTACATGCATATGCATATGGTAGATGGCTTGCCAGCTGCAGCTACCTCTCGTGTCAGAGAGTCTTGGATCACGAGATGACGAGTTGCTGCTTACTATGGTATCTATTGAATTGAATAGTATCTGGTTGTAATTAATTACAAACAATTACTACATTCATATATATATATAATCAGATCATCCTGTTCACGACAGGGTTCTTGGCATTGTCTCTCGTTGACATGGGT